>Ga0065721_10003809_pt1 | contig 71929 bp, 57 predicted proteins | sample Mesricmetagenome_FD_59108 | JGI IMG/M metagenome (GOLD analysis project Ga0065721, IMG submission 59108) | Mesophilic microbial community from rice straw/compost enrichment Sample: eDNA_1 v2 (version 2) | ecosystem: Engineered > Solid waste > Grass > Composting > Bioreactor | place: USA: Davis...
CACCAGCGTGCGCGTGCTGCCCGCGCGGCGCAGCGCCAGGGCCAGCGCGACGGCGCCGCGCACCGGGCGCAGCTCGCCGGCCAGCGACAGCTCGCCCGCGAACTCGAAGCGACCGAGCGCCGCGATATCGAGCTCGCCCGCGGCGGCCAGGATGCCCAGCGCGATGGGCAGGTCGAAGCGCCCGGACTCCTTGGGCAGGTCCGCCGGTGCCAGGTTCACCGTGATGCGCTTGTTGTGCGGAAAGGGCAGGCCGCTGTGCCCCAGCGCCGCGCGCACGCGCTCGCGCGCTTCCTTGACTTCGGTGTCGGCCAAGCCCACCAGCGTGAAGCTGGGCAGCCCATTGGCCAGATGCACTTCCACGCGCACTTCAGGCGCTTCCAAGGCGTCCAGCGCCCGGCTGCACAGCACGGCCAGCGACATCTGCATCCTCCCGTGGGATTCCCTCGTCGGACCATTGTGGAGGGCTGTCACCCATTTGTAACGCCCCGTGTAAAGGCGCACCAAAACAGGGCTGATGCGCTGTTTTCACCAAGCTGGTGCGCTTGCGCTTGCTGCCGCGCAGGCGCGCCCCCGGGAAAGCTCAAATCGCCGCTGGCACGGAAGGTGCAGTTTTGGGTAGGCACCAATCAATCCGGAGCATTCATGATCAAAAAAACCTTCCTTGCCGTTGCTACCCTTGCTTCGCTGAGCAGCCTGCCGGCCCATGCCGACGTGAGCTTCAACGTGGGTGCGGTGACCGACTACCGCTTCCGTGGCATCTCGCAGACCCGGCTGGACCCGGCGCTGCAGGGCGGGGCGGATTGGGTGCAGAGCGCCGATGGCGGCTTCTATGTCGGCACCTGGGCCTCGACCCTCAAGTGGATCAAGGACGCTGGTGCGGAGAGGGGCAGCGTCGAAGTGGACCTTTACGGTGGTTACCGGGGGTCCGCTGGGGAGGGGCTGGGCTACGACGTGGGTGTGCTGCAGTACTGGTACCCGCGCAACAAGCTGGGCAAGGTCGCTGGGTTCGAAAACGCCAACACGACGGAGCTCTACGGCGCGCTGACCTTCGGCCCCGTGACGGCCAAGTACTCGCATGCGCTGACCGACACCTTCGGCAACGTGGACAGCAAGAACAGCTGGTATTTCGACCTCTCGGCCAGCTTCGAGATCACCGATGGCTGGACGCTGGTGCCGCATGTGGGCTACCAAAAGATCAAGGGTCCCAATGACGACCCGGGTTCCTACACCGACTACTCGCTGGGCATCTCTAAGGACTTCAGCGGCTTTGTGGTCAGTGCCTCTTTCGTCGGTACCAATGCCGATAAGGCCTTCTACGTCACCCCGGTGTCCGACGGTTCCAAGTTCACGGGTAAGAATGCGCTCGTGGTCGGAGTCAAGTACACCTTTTGAAAGGAATCAGCCATGAAGATGGTCACTGCAATCGTCAAGCCCTTCAAGCTCGACGAGGTGCGTGAAGCGCTGAGCGCCATTGGCGTGCAGGGCATCACGGTTACGGAAGTCAAGGGCTTCGGCCGCCAGAAGGGCCATACCGAGCTCTACCGCGGCGCGGAGTACGTGGTGGACTTCCTGCCCAAGGTCAAGATCGAAGCCGCGGTGGACGACGAGGTCGTCGAACGCGTGATCGAAGCCATCGAAGGCTCTGCCCGTACCGGAAAGATCGGCGACGGGAAGATCTTCGTGTGCCCGCTGGAGCAGGTGGTGCGCATCCGCACCGGCGAAACCGGCCCCGACGCGCTCTGACGCGGCAGTCCGACCACACCACACAGACAAAATCATGAGAAAGCTTCTTCTCCCCCTGGCGGCCGGTCTGGCCGGCCTGGGTGTGGCCAGCGGCGTGCTGGCGCAGGACGCCGCGGCGGTCGCCGCCAGCGGCGTGGCCGAAGCCGCCAGCGCCGTGGCCGACGTGGCCGCGGCAGCGGCCGCGCCGGTGCCCAACAAGGGCGACACGGCCTTCCTGATGACCGCCACCGCGCTGGTCATCCTGATGATCGTTCCGGGCCTGGCGCTGTTCTACGGCGGCTTGGTGCGCAGCAAGAACATGCTGTCGGTGCTGATGCAGGTCTTCACCGTCTTCGCGCTGATCTCGGTGCTGTGGGTGGTCTACGGCTACTCCGCGGCCTTCACCGCCGGCAACCCGTTCATCGGCACGCTGGACAAGCTGTTCCTCAAGGGCGTCACGGCCGAGTCCGTGGCCGGAACCTTCAGCAAGGGCGTGGTGCTGCCGGAACTGAGCTTCGTGAGCTTCCAGGGTGCCTTCGCCGGCATCACGGTGGCGCTGATCGTGGGGGCCTTCGCCGAGCGCATCAAGTTCTCGGCGGTGCTGGCCTTCTCGGTGCTGTGGTTCACCTTTGCCTACCTGCCCGCGGCGCACATGGTCTGGTACTGGGACGGCCCGGACGCCATCACCAGCGAGGAGACGCTGGCTGCGGTTACCGCCAGCGCGGGCTGGCTGTGGGCCAAGGGTGCGCTGGACTTCGCCGGCGGCACGGTGGTGCACATCAATGCCGCCGTGGCGGGCCTGGTGGGCGCGTACATGGTGGGCAAGCGTATCGGCTATGGCCGTGAATCCATGGCGCCGCACAGCCTGACGCTGACCATGGTCGGTGCCTCGCTGCTGTGGGTGGGCTGGTTCGGCTTCAACGCCGGCTCCAACCTGGAAGCCAACGGCACGGCTGCGCTGGCCTTCACCAACACCGTGGTGGCCACGGCTGCGGCGACGCTGAGCTGGATTGCCGGTGAGGCGCTGATGAAGGGCAAGGCCTCGATGCTGGGTGCCGCCTCCGGTGCGGTGTCCGGCCTGGTGGCCATCACCCCGGCCTGCGGCTTCGTGGGTGTGGGCGGTGCGCTGGTGATCGGCCTGCTGGCGGGCTTCGTCTGCCTGTGGGGCGTCAACGGCCTCAAGCGCATGCTCGGCGCTGACGATTCGCTGGACGTCTTCGGCGTGCACGGCGTGGGCGGCATCCTGGGCGCGCTGCTGACCGGTGTGTTCGCCGCGCCCGATCTGGGCGGCTCGGGCATCTGCAACTACGTCACCGACACGTGCGGCGAGTGGGGTGGCATCGGTGCCCAGGTGTGGGTGCAGGCGCAAGGCGTCATCACCACCATCGTGTGGTCGGCCGTGGTCTCCGTGGTGGCCTTCAAGCTGGTTGACCTGGTGATCGGCCTGCGCGTGTCCGAAGAGGAAGAGCGCGAGGGCCTGGACATCAGCTCGCACGGCGAGACGGCGTACAACCGCTGATCCCTCTCCCGGCGCCCTCGTCGGGCGCCTGCAGAACCAGCGGGCGGCGCCGCCGCAAGGCGCCCCCGCTCCAGAGCAGTCTCTTCGCTGCGGTTGCGGTAGCGAACTTCGGCCACCCCTCGGGGTGGCTTTTTTTCTTTAGGCCGGCGCCCCGCCCTGGCGCGGCACGGAACACGGCACGCCATGACGGGATCAAAGCGCCGCGTCTCCCTGGTGGGGGACGCAACCAATCCGTCAGTCAAGTCAGTCTGGAGGTGTGACGATGTTGCGACTCAAGCATTGGCAGGATGGTGTCAACGCGGTGCTGGCAGCCTGGGTGCTGCTGTCGCCTTGGGCGCTAGGCTTCGACGGTGAGCGCGCGGCCACCTGGAACGCGCTGGCCGCGGGCGCGGCGCTGTTGGCCGTGGCGCTCGGGGCGATGTTCGTGCCCAAAGCTTGGGAGAACTGGGCCGAGGCGGCGCTGGGACTGTGGCTGGTGATCTCGCCCTGGGTGCTGGGCTTCGCGGGACTGCGCGATGCCATGCTCAGCACTGCCCTCACCGGCGTGGTCGTCTTGGCCCTGGCGGCTTGGACGCTGGCCACCGACAAGGACCTGGGCGGCTGGTGGCGTCGCGAAGCGGCGCATTGAGCGCCGCTGGCGGCCCTGCCGCCATGGCATAAGGCCACCCCAGCGGTGGCCTTTTTGCATCCGGCCGGGCTCGTTGCACCGGCCGCTCTGCGCGGTTTGTCACGCGGCTGTCGCAAGGCGCCGCTATCACGACAGGGGCGCGCTGCCAAGCGTGCGAGGATCGTGCTCGACACGCACGCCGGTGGGTATGCCGCCTGCCTAGAATCCCTTGGTCGAAGTCCAAAAAATTACCGAACCATGGTCCCGCATCTCATCACCGCGTTGAACGGCCCGATCAACGAGCTGGAGCAGCGCATCTTGGAGTCGATGCCGGCCATCGAACGCTGGTTCCGTCTGGAGTGGATGGAGCACACGCCGCCCTTCTACAGCTCGGTGGACGTGCGAAACGCCGGCTTCAAGCTTGCGCCGGTGGACACCAACCTCTACCCCGGCGGCTGGAACAACCTCACCGACCAGATGCTGCCGCTGGCGGTGCAGGCCGCCATGGCCGCCATCGAGAAGATCTGCCCCGAGGCCAAGAACCTGCTGCTCATTCCCGAGAAGCACACGCGCAACAGCTTCTACCTCAGCAACGTCCAGCGCCTGACGCAGATCTTCAACCAGGCCGGGCTGAATGTGCGCCTGGGCACGCTGGACGAAACCATCACCAAGCCCACCACGCTGACGCTGCCCGATGGCGGCACGCTGACGCTGGAGCCGCTGGTGCGCACGCCGCGCCGCCTCGGCCTCAAGGATTTCGATCCCTGCACCATCCTGCTCAACAACGACCTCTCTGGCGGCATTCCGCCGGTGCTGGAGAACCTGCATGAGCAGTACCTGCTGCCGCCGCTGCACGCGGGCTGGGCGGTGCGGCGCAAGAGCAACCATTTCCAGAGCTACGAGGAGGTGGCCAAGAAGTTCGCCAAGCTGCTGGGCATGGACCCGTGGCTGATCAACCCGATGTACACCCAGTGCGGGCAGGTCAACTTCGCCGATGGCACGGGCCTGGAGTGCGTGCAGTCCAACGCCGAGGCGCTGCTGGCCAAGGTGCGGCGCAAGTACAAGGAGTACGGCATCAACGAGAAGCCCTTCGTGGTGGTGAAGGCCGATGCCGGCACCTATGGCATGGGCATCATGACGGTGCGCGACCCGAAGGATCTGGAGGACCTCAACCGCCGCACGCGCAACAAGATGAGCGTGATCAAGGAGGGGCAGGAGGTCAGCGAGGTCATCATCCAGGAAGGCGTGCCCACCTACGAGCGCATGAACGACGCGGTGGCCGAGCCGGTGGTGTACATGCTCGACCGCTACGTGGTCGGTGGCTTCTACCGCGTGCACGCCGAGCGCGGCATCGACGAGAACCTCAACGCCCCCGGCGCGGCCTTCGTGCCGCTGGCCTTCGCTGAGGCCAGCCACATGCCGCGTCCGGGCGAGAAGCCCGGCGTGAGCGCGCCCAACCGCTTCTACATGTACGGCGTGATCGGCCGCCTGGCGATGCTGGCGGCCAGCTATGAGCTCGAAGCCACCGACCCTGACGCCGAGATTTACGAGTGAGCCGGCGCTCCCGCGCGTTGTGCGGTGCACAACGCGCGGGAGCCACAATAGGAGCTTTGCGTAACGGGCCCCGGGTGGGTCCTGTCCTGTGAGCTCCTCTTCCTCCCACTCGCCGTCCGCCCTGCCGGCCCTCACGCTGGCTGCCCTGGGCGTGGTCTATGGCGACATCGGCACCAGCCCGCTGTACGCCCTCAAGGAAGTCTTCCACGCCGGTCACGTAGAGCCCACGCCAGACAACGTGCTGGGCGTGCTGTCGCTGATCTTCTGGACGATGACGGTCATCGTCTCGCTGAAGTACGTGTTGTTGATCCTGCGTGCGGACAACAACGGCGAGGGAGGGCTGATCGCGATGCTGGCGCTGGCCACGCACGCGGTGCGCGAGCGGCCGCAACTGCGCCAGGCGCTGCTGGCCGTGGGCATGTTCGGCACAGCCATCTTCTACGGCGACGGCGTGATCACGCCGGCGATCTCGGTGCTGTCGGCCGTGGAGGGGCTGGAGGTGGCCTCCGAGCGCCTGCACCCCTTCGTGGTGCCGATCACGCTGGTGGTGCTCACGGGGCTGTTTGCGGTGCAGCGCTTCGGCACCGCCGACATCGGCCGCTTCTTCGGTCCGGTGACGCTGGCGTGGTTCATCGTGCTGGTGGTGTTGGGGCTGCCGCACGTGGTGCGCAACCCGAGCGTGCTGGTGGCGCTCAACCCGGCTTATGCCATCGGCTTCTGGGTGGAGCACAAGCTGGTGGCCTTCCTGGCGCTGGGCGCGGTGGTGCTGTGCGTCACCGGCGGCGAGGCGCTCTATGCCGACCTGGGGCATTTCGGCAAGCGGCCCATTCGCATCGCCTGGTACGGGCTGGTGATGCCGGCGCTGGTGGTCAACTACTTCGGCCAGGGCGCGCTGCTGCTGGCCGACCCCGCGGCGATCGAGAACCCGTTCTACCTGCTGGCGCCGCAGTGGGCGCGGCTGCCACTGGTGTTCCTGGCCACCGCTGCCACCGTGATCGCCTCGCAGGCGCTGATCACGGCGGCCTTCTCGGTGACCAAGCAGGCGATCCAGATGGGCCTGCTGCCGCGCATGCACATCAAGCACACTTCGGTGAAGGACACGGGCCAGATCTACGTGCCCTTCGTGAACTGGGGGCTGTACGTGTTCATCGTGCTGGCGGTGGCGCTGTTCGGCAGCTCCTCGCGCCTGGCCTCGGCCTACGGCATCGCCGTGACGCTGGACATGACCATCACCACGGTCATGACCTTCTTCGTCATCCGCTACGGCTGGCGCTACCCGCTGTGGCTGTGCCTGGCGGCCACGGGCTTCTTCTTCGTCATCGACGTGGCCTTCTTCGCCTCCAACATGCTCAAGCTCGTCGTCGGGGGCTGGTTCCCGCTGGCCATCGGCTTCGGCATGTTCACGCTCATGACCACTTGGCGCCGCGGGCGCGCGCTGGTGGCCGAGCGGCTGCGTGACGACGCCATCGACCTCGAAGGCTTCCTGGAGGCGGTGTTCATGAGCCCGCCCAAGCGCGTGCAGGGCACGGCGGTGTTCCTCTCGGCCGAGCAGGGCCTGACGCCCAGTGCGCTGATGCACAACCTCAAGCACAACAAGGTGCTGCACGAGTACAACCTGTTCGTCTCGGTGCAGCACCACGACGTGCCCTGGATCGGCTTCGACAAGCGCGTGAGCGTGCATCCGCTGGGCCACGACTGTTGGCAGGTGGTGTTGCACTTCGGCTTCAAGAACGACCCGGACGTGCCCGAGGCGCTGCAGGCGCTCAAGGGCCGCGGCGTGCCGTTGGACGACATGGACACCAGCTACTTCCTGAGCCGCGACGTCGTGATCCCGACGCTGACGCAGGGCACGCAGGGCATGGTGATGTGGCGCGAGAAGCTCTTCGCCAGCATGCACCGCAACGCTTCGGCGGCGGCGGACTTCCTGAACCTGCCGGCCAACCGCATCGTGGAGCTGGGCTCCAAGGTCGAGATCTGAGCCTGCGGCCGTGCGGTTGAAGGACTTGTCGCTATCCGCCGTGGTGGCGGGCTTCGTGGCCGTGCTGGTGGGCTTCACCAGCTCGGTGGTCATCGTTTTCCACGCCGCCGAGGCGCTGGGCGCCACGCCGGCGCAGACCACCTCGTGGATGTGGGCGCTGGGCCTGGGCATGGGGCTGACCAGCGCGGGCCTGAGCCTGTGGTACCGCCAGCCCGTGCTCACGGCCTGGAGCACGCCCGGCGCGGCGCTGATCGCGGGCACCAGCGGCCTGTCCATGGCCGAGGGCGTTGGCGCCTTCGTGGTGTGCGCGCTGCTGATCACCGTGGCCGGCGCCAGCGGCTTCTTTGCCCGGGTGATGGACCGCATCCCGCGTGCACTGGCCGCGGCGCTGCTGGCCGGCGTGCTGGCACGATTCGGCTTCGACGCTTGCCTGGCGTTCAAGGCCAGCCCGGCGCTGGTGCTGGCGATGCTGACGGCCTACCTGCTGGGCCGCCGCCTGTGGCCACGCTACGCGGTGCCGGGCGTGCTGCTGGCGGGCATGGCGGTGGCGGCGGCGCAGGGCACGCTGAACCTGGGCGCGGTGCAGTGGCAACTGGCGCGGCCGGTGTGGACCGCGCCGGCTTTCTCGCTGCAGGCGCTGGTCGGACTGGCGCTGCCGCTGTTCGTGGTCACCATGGCCTCGCAGAACCTGCCCGGCGTGGCCGCGCAGCGCGCCGCGGGCTATGACACCCCGGTGTCGCCGCCGGTGACCGTCACCGGGCTGGCCTCGCTGCTGCTGGCGCCCTTCGGTGGCTACGCGCTGAACCTGGCGGCCATCACGGCGGCGATCTGCATGGGGCGTGAGGCCCATGCCGACCCGGCGCGGCGCTACATGGCGGCGGTGATGGCGGGGCTTTTCTACGTCGCGCTGGGCTTGGCCGGCGGCGCGGTGGTGGGGCTCATCGGCGCGTTCCCGAAGGCGCTGGTGCTGGCGGTAGCGGGGCTGGCGCTGCTGTCCACCATCGGCGGCGCGCTGGCAATGGGGCTGCACGAGGAGAAGACGCGCGAGGCGGCGCTGCTGACCTTCCTCGTCACCGCCAGCGGGTTGTCGCTGTTCGGTATCGCCTCGGCCTTCTGGGGCCTCGTCGCCGGGGTGCTGGCGCTGGCTGTGCAACACTGGCGCCCCACTTTCCGCTGAGCCCGCGCGCCATGGACCTGCTGTTTGTCGCCGACCCGCTGGTGACCTTCAAGACCTACAAGGACACCACTTTTTCCATGATGCGCGAGGCCATCGCGCGTGGCCACAAGGTTTGGGCCTGCGAGCAGTCCGCGCTGGTGTGGCGCCGCGGCTCGCGCGTGGTGGCGCGCAGCGCGCAGGCCATCACGCTGACGGGCAGCAGCGGCAAGGACTGGTTCGAGGTCGTGGCCGAGCGGGAGCTCGCGCTGGCCGAGGCGGACGCGGTGCTCATGCGCAAGGACCCGCCCTTCGACAGCGAGTACTTCTACGCCACGCACCTGCTGCAGCAGGCCGAGCGCGAGGGCGCGCGGGTGTTCAACAAGCCCGCGTCGCTGCGCGACCACCCGGAAAAGCTTTCCATCCTGGAGTTTCCCGAGCTGATCGGCCCGACCCTGGTGACGCGCGACGCGCAGGCCGTGCGCGCCTTCCACGACGAGCACCGCGACGTCATCCTGAAGCCGCTGGACGGCATGGGCGGGATGGGCATCTTCCGTGTCGGCGCCGACGGGCTGAACCTGGGCTCCATCATCGAGACGCTCAACGCGCACGGCACGCGCACGGTGATGGTGCAGCGCTACCTGTCCGAGATTGTCAAGGGCGACAAGCGCATCCTGCTCATCGGCGGCAAGCCGGTGCCGTACTGCCTGGCACGCATTCCGCAGGGCAGCGAGATCCGCGGCAACCTGGCTGCTGGCGGCAAGGGCGTGGCGCAGGAACTCTCCGCGCGCGACCGCGAGATCGCCGAGACCCTGGCGCCGGTGCTGGCCGCGCGCGGGCTGCTGCTGGTGGGGCTGGACGTGATCGGTGACTGCCTCACCGAGATCAACGTCACCAGTCCCACGGGCTTCCAGGAAATCGCGAACCAGACCGGCTGCGACGTGCCGGCGCTGTTCATCGACGCGCTGGAGGTGGCCGTCGGCGCTTGAGGCGGGAAGGGCTTCGGGGCAGGGGACAATCCGCCCCATGGCCCTGCTCACCCTCACCAACGCCCATCTCGCCTTCGGCCACGTGCCGCTGCTCGACGGCGCATCCTTCGCGCTGGAAGCCGGCGAGCGCGTGGCGCTCATCGGCCGCAACGGCGCCGGCAAATCCTCGCTCCTGAAAATCCTGGCCGGGCTGGACAAGCCCGATGACGGCCTGCTGCAACTGCAGCAGGGGCTGCGCCGCTTCTACGTGGCGCAGGAACCCGTCTTCGAACCCGGCGCCACGGTGTTCGATGCCGTGAGCGTGGGCGTGGCCGAGGCGCGCAGCCTGCGCGAGCGCTACGAGCGCCATGAGCCCGGCGACGACCTGGACGCGCTGCAGACGCGCATCGAGCAGCTCGGCGGCTGGACCTGGGAACAGCGCGTGGAGCAGACGCTGCAGCATTTGAACCTGGACGCCGCGGCCCGGGTGGACGCGCTCTCCGGCGGCACCAAGAAGCGCGTGGCGCTGGCGCAGGCGCTGGTGGCCGCGCCCGACGTGCTGCTGCTGGACGAGCCCACGAACCACCTGGACCTGGACGCCATCGAGTGGCTGCAGGAGCTGCTCAACGCCTGGAAGGGCGCGCTGGTGCTGATCTCGCACGACCGCGCCTTCATCGACGCCGTGGCCACGCGCATCGTCGAGCTCGACCGCGGCGTGCTGCGCAGCTATCCCGGCAATTTTTCAGCCTTCGAATCGACCAAGGCCCGCGAGTTGGAGGCCGAGGCTCTCGCCAACGCGCGTGCCGACAAGCTGCTGGCGCAGGAGGAGGTGTGGATCCGCAAGGGCGTGGAGGCGCGGCGCACGCGCAGCGTCAGCCGCGTCAACCGGCTGCACGCGCTGCGCGAGCAGCGCGCGCAGCGGCGCGAGTCGCTGGGCCAGGTGCGGCTGGAGCTCGACGCCGGCGTGCCCACCGGCAAGATCGTCGCGGAGCTGCAGCGCGTGGGCATGCGCTTCAGCGACAAGGAGCTCATCAAGGACTTCAGCGCCACCATCCTGCGCGGCGACAAGGTGGGCCTCATCGGCCCCAACGGCGTGGGCAAGACGACGCTGCTGAAGTTGATCCTGGGCGAGCTGGAGCCCACGTCCGGCAGCATCCGCCGCGGCAGCAACCTGCAGGTGGCGTACTTCGACCAGATGCGCGGCGCGCTGAACCTGGACGCCACGCTGGCCGACACCATCAGCCCGGGCAGCGAATGGGTGGAGATCGGCGGGCAGCGCAAGCACGTGATGAGCTACCTGGGCGATTTCCTCTTTGCCCCGGCACGCGCCAACTCGCCCGTGCGCACGCTCTCCGGCGGCGAGCGCAACCGGCTGCTGCTGGCGCGGCTGTTCGCGCTGCCGGCCAACGTGCTGGTGCTGGACGAGCCCACCAACGACCTCGACATCGACACGCTGGAGCTGCTGGAGGAGCTGCTGCAGTCCTACCCCGGCACGGTGTTCCTGGTCAGCCACGACCGGCGCTTCCTGGACAACGTGGTCACCAGCACCATCGCCTGGGAGGGCGACGTGTCCCCGGGCCGCTGGCGCGAGTACGAGGGCGGCTACGAGGACTGGAAGATCCAGAAGGCCCGCTCGCTGGCGGCGATCGAGGCCGCCGCGCCCAAGCCGGCCGCCGCACCTGCCGCGGCACCGGCGCCCGCGGCGCCTCCCAAGCCGGCGCGCAAGCTGGGCTACAAGGAGCAGCGCGAGCTCGACGCGCTGCCGGCACGCATCGACGCGCTGGAGGCGGAGCAGAAGACGCTCACCGAGCAGCTCAGCGATCCCGATCTCTACGTGCGCGAGCCCCAGCGCGCGGCGCAGATGCACGAGCGCGTGGCGGAGATCGAGGAGGAGCTGATGGAAGCGCTGGAGCGCTGGGAAGCGCTGAGCTCGCGCTGAAGCCGGGCGCTCAGAACCAGCGGTCGGTGTCCGCCGCCGGGTGCGAGCGGCTGACGATCAGGCCGGCCTGCAGGTACAGCGCATTGAGCAGCCGCGAGGCCAGGGCGCGGTCCATGCCCGGCCACTCGGCCAGGTCGCGCAGGCTGGTGGTCTCGCGCTGCAGGCGGCGCACGCAGTGGCGCAGGGTCTGCGGCACGGGCAGCGGGCGCAGGTCCAGCACGGCGGAGGCGCGGTAGGCGGCGTAGCCCGCGATCTCGGGCAGCAACTGCTCGCGCGCGCCGCGCAGCGCGAATTCCCAGCTCAGCACGGGCAGCGGGTGGTACAGGTGCAGCGCCTTGACCAGTCCGCGCTGCGGATCGCCGGGCGGGCGCAGCACCGCGGGCTCCACGTGCAGCACCTGCAGCGACTGCAGCGGCAGCTGCAGCAGCTCGGGCAGCGGCAGCGGGCAGTGCGCCAGGCGCTGGCGTGGGAAGAGGGTCAGCGGCAGCACGCGCTGGCTTTCCTGCAGGTGCACCACCACGCTGCACAGATGGCGCACCGAGGCAGCCAGCACTTCCAGGGGCTCGGTCCGTCGCCCATGCTCCGCAAAACGGCGCAGGTCCTGCACCAGTGAGGGCGGCAGCTGCTGCGCGTCGGACTCGTCGATCGGCGTCAGTTCATCCAGGTAGCGCTTGAATACGCTGACACGCATCAGCTCCGGCGCACCCAGAGGAAGGGTCGATTCGAAGCTCACCGACGTTGCTCCAGATCACTACAGGGATTGACGCAGGATGTTACGGCATGAAGTGTCCGCTAACGGTTCTTGCTGCGGTTGTGCCAGCCCGGGAGCTGCCCGAAGTCCGCAGCGAAGTGCTGCGGCTTTGCTGGAAGCGCAGCGCCAGGCGCGCTATCTTTGCACCCCTTGCATGGATGCCGAACGACTTCGATGAGATGCTCTATTCCGGTGCCGCCCGGTCGTGACGCATGAACGCACGCACCATGGCACCGCCGCAGGTCGAGCTGTTGATGCCCGACTCTCCGGAACTGCTGCAGGCCACGCGCGAGATCTTCCGTGAGTACGCCCAGGGGCTGGGCATCGATCTCGCATTCCAGAACTTCGAGCAGGAGCTCGCCGAGTTGCCCGGCGAGTACGCCCCGCCTCAGGGCGTGCTGCTGCTGGCCTTCGTCGATGGCGCGCTGGCCGGCTGCGGGGCGCTACGGCCATTGCCCGAGGCCGACGCGCCCAATGCCTGCGAGATGAAGCGGCTGTACGTGCGCCGGCCTTTTCGCCGCTTCGGGCTGGGCCGGCTGCTGGCGCAGGCGCTGATGGACCGCGCCACCGAGGCCGGCTACTCCAGCATGCTGCTGGACACGCTCGACGAGATGGAAGCCGCGCGCGGCCTCTACGCCAGCCTGGGCTTCGAGGACGTGCCGCCCTACTACTACAACCCCATTCCCGGCGCGCACTACCTTTGCGCCTCGCTGGGCTGAAGGAGGGGATGCGGGCGCATCCGGATCGGACATCGCGCAGCGGCCGGCGCACACTGGACTGCCCTTCGTTCACAACGCCGCCCGTTACGGGCACAAGGAGCCGTCGATGAACAACTTCCGCCATCTGCTCAAGGCCGCCGGCAGCCATCCGCCGATCGGCACCTGGATCACCTCCGCCAGCCCGATCGTGGCCGAGGCCGTGGGCCATGCCGGTTTCGACTGGGGGCTGGTGGACATGGAGCATGCGCCGCTGGACCACATGGACCTGGTGCACCTGCTGCAGGCCATCGGCAACACCAAGATGACGCCCGTGGTGCGCGTGCCCGCCAACGAAACCGTGGCCGTCAAGCGCGTGCTGGATGCCGGCGCACCGACGCTGATGTTCCCGCTGGTGGACTCTGCCGAGGACGCCCGGCGCGCCGTGGCCGCCACGCGCCACGCGCCGCACGGTGTGCGCAGCATGGCTACGCTCAGCCGCGCCACGCGCTATGGCGCGGCCGGCAGCGCGCCGGAGGTGGGCGTGATCGTGGAGCTGGAGACGCCGCAGGCGCTGGCGCAGCTGGAGGACATCGCGCAGGTGCAAGGCGTGGACGCCATCTTCGTCGGCCCGGCCGACCTCTCCGCGCAGCTCGGCCACGCCGGCCAGCCCATGCACCCGGAGGTGATGCGGCTCATGGGCGACGCGGCGCAGCGCTGCCGGCGGCTGGGCATCCCGGTGGGCACGGTGGGCGCCTCGCCGGATGTGGTGACGCAGTTCCGCGCCATGGGATTCAACTTCATCGCCGTGGCCTCCGACCTGGGCCTGCTCATGCGCGGCGCCCAGGCCGTGGTGCAATCGCTGCGCACGCCCGACGGCGAGCTGCACGTGCACTCGCTGAGCTCGGGCACCCGCACCGAGGCGACGACGGCCTGATCCCGCCCATTCCCCGGCACCCGGGCGCGGCGTCTTCGACGGCGACAACGCAAGGCAGTAGTTGATGAATCCCGTGACCGAACTCCAGGCCGGCGCGCTGCGCCTGGCATTGCGCCCCGACCTGGGTGGCTGCATCGCCGGGCTGTGGCACGGCGATCGGCCGGTGCTCCACAGCTTCGACCCGGCGCGGCTGACCGGGTCGCGCCCTTCGGCCTGCTTCCCGCTGGTGCCGTATTCCAACCGCATCGGCCGGCGGCGCTTCCACTGGCAGGGGCAGGAGATCGAGCTCGCCGCCAACGTGGACGAGCCCAACACGCTGCACGGCGTGGGCTGGCAGCGGCCGTGGGAAGTGGTGTCGGCCGAGGCCACGCGCGCCGAGCTGCGCTACGCGCACCGGGCCGATGCCTTCTGGCCTTTCGATTTCGAGGCGCGCCAGCACTTCGAGCTGGAACCGCGGGCGCTGCGGCTGCGCATGTCGGTGCGCAACACCGACGCCCGCGTGCAGCCCCTGGGCTTCGGCTGGCACCCCTACTTCAGCAAGCGGCCGGGCTGCTGGCTGCGGGCCAGGGTGTCGCAGCGCTGGGAGCCGGACGAGACGCTGCTGCCGGTGCGGCGCGTGGCGCAGGACGGCATCGACGGCGACGTCCTGCAGATGGACTACGACAACGTTTTCGAGGGCTGGGACGGCGAGGCGCTGACGGGCGACGGGCACTTCAGCGTGCGCATCAGCTCCGATCAGCCCTACCTCGTGGTTTTCGCCAAGGCGGTGCGCGACCACTACTGCGTGGAGCCGGTGAGCCACCTCAACAACGCCATCCAGCAGGCGGACCCCGAGGCGCATGGGCTGCGCGCCGTGGCGCCGGGGCAGGGCCTCGAAGGCTGGATGAACCTCGACATCACGATCCCTTGACCCTCGTGCCGCAGCCACGTGCCGCCGCCGCATGGCGGCGCGGCCCGGTCCTGGAGTTTTCATGAGCACTGAGCGCCTGTTCGACCCCCGCCCGCTACCGTTGCCGCCCTCGCGGCTGGGCGAGTCGCCCTTCTGGCATCCGCACGAAGGCGCGCTGTGGTGGGTGGACATTCCCGGGCGCTGCCTCCACCGCTGGGAGCCCGGACGAGGCCGCCACGACCACTGGAGCTTCGAGACCGAGCCCGGCTGCGCCGCGCCGGCGCAGGGCGGACGCGTGCTGCTGGCCATGCGCGACGGCCTGTGGTGCTTCGACCCCCGCCATGGCCAGCGCCATCGCGTGTGCAGGCCGCCCTACGACCCTGCGCAGCAGCGCTTCAACGACGGCAAGGCCGACCCGCAGGGGCGGCTGTGGGCCGGCACCATCGACGAGCAGCGCCAGCCGCGCGCGGCGCTCTACCGCTTCGACGACGGCGAGCTCGAGCGCATGGCCGATGGCGTCACCACCAGCAACGGCCTGGCCTGGAGCCCGGACGGCCACACCATGTACTGGAGCGACACGCGCGCGCACGAGGTGCGGGCGCTGGACTTCGATCCCGACCTCGGGACGTTGTCGCGCCAGCGCGTGTTCGCGCGCTTCGCGCCGCGGCAGGAAGGTGTGCGCTATGGCGGCCGTCCCGACGGCGCCGCCGTGGACACCGAGGGCGCGTACTGGGTGGCGATGTACGAGGGCTGCCGGCTGCTGCGCCTGTCGCCCCAGGGTCAGCTGCTGCAGGAGGTGATGCTGCCGGTGCACTGCCCGACCATGCCCTGCTTCGGCGGGCCGGACCTGCGCACCCTCTACGTCACCACCGCGCGCGACCACCGCCCCGCCGACGAGCTCGCGCGCGAGCCCTGGGCCGGCTGCGTGCTGGAGATGCGCGTGGCGGTGCCGGGGCTGCCGGTCAACTTCGCGAAGCTGTAGGGATGGCGCCGCCGCCTGGCCCGTGGCGGGTGCGGCGATTCGGAGGGCGTCGCGTCAGGGCCTGGCCGGCAGCGCCGACAGCGCATCGCGTACCTCGGCCACCGACAGCACTTCCGTCAGCAGCCGCGGCGCGCCGCCGCCGGCCGGGTACAGCGCATAGACCGGCACACCGCTGCGCCCCAGGCGCGCCAGCTCGGCGCCGATGGCCGCGTCGCGCCGCGTCCAGTCCGCGCGCAGCAGCGCCACGTCGTGCAGCTCGAAATCGGCACGCACCGTGGCATCGGCGAGCGTGCCGCGCTTGTTGATCTGGCAGGTCACGCACCAGGCGGCCGTGAAGTCCACGAACACTGGCCGGCCCTGCGCCTGCAGCGTGCGCACTCGCTCGGCGCTCCAGGCTTCCCAGCCGCCACCGGACGCGGCAGCGTCCGTACCGTCCGCAGGCGCCTCGCGCCAGGCCGGCAGGGCCCAGTGCAGCGTCGCGCCCAGCACCGCCACGGCCAGCACCGCCACGCCCGTGCGCGCCCCGCGGCGTGCGGCCTGGAAGGCCGGGCTGGCCAGCGCCCACAGCGCGAAGGCCAGCGCCACCAGCAGGCCCAGCAGCGCCACGGCGCCATCGAGCCCGGTCTGCTGGCCCAGCACCCACAGCAGCCACACCACGGTGGCGAAGATGGGGAAGGACAGCAGCGTGCGCAGCTGCGCCATCCACGGCCCCGGCCGCGGCAGCGCGCGCGCCACGCCCGGCCAGGCGGCTGCGGCCAGGTAGGGCAGGGCCATGCCCAGCCCCAGCGCCGCGAACACCGACAGCGCCTGCGCCGTCGGCAGCGTGGCCGCCGCGCCCAGCGAGGCGCCCATGAAGGGCGCGGTGCAGGGCGAGGCCACCGCCACGGCCAGCACGCCGGTGAGCGCGTGGTCCAGCAGCGGGTGGCGCAACTGCAGCCCGGCCAGGCTGGAGGGCAGCACGCTGCGGAACTCGAACTGGCCGCCCAGGTTGAGCCCGATCACGGTGAACAGCACCGCCAGCGCCGCCACGAAGGCCGGCGACTGCAGTTGAAAACCCCAGCCCAGCTGCTGGCCGCCGGCACGCAGCGCCAGCATCAGCGCCGCCAGCGCTACGAAGGACAGCAGCACGCCGACGGTGTAGGCCAGCGCCGCGGCCACGCGCTCGCGCCGGTGGTGGTGCGTCACGAAGCTCAACAGCTTCAACGACAGCACCGGGAACACGCAGGGCATCAGGTTCAGCAGCATCCCGCCGCCCAGCGCCAGCAGCAGCGCCAGACCGAAGGCGGGTGAGGACGCACCCACTGCCCCGGCGGCCGGCGCCGCGGGCGATTCGGCCTCGGCCACGGGGTCGCGCCGCGGCGTGGTGCCTGGCGCGGGCCAGGGGCCGGCGACGTCGAAGCCCAGCTGCACGCCGCCGCCCTGTGCGTCGGCCAGCACCGCGTCCAGGCGCGGCGGGCTCTGGTCGCGCTCGGATGACAGCGGCGCTCGCAGCTGCCACGCGGCGCCGTCCCAGCGCGAGCGCATCGGCGCGGCGTTGTCCAGGATGCCGGGCTGTTCGGGGAAGAAGACCAGCGGCTGGCCCTGCAGCGTTGCTGGCAGGCCCTGGACGTCAAGTACGAGTTCATGGCCCTCGATGCGTGCCGCCGTCTGTACCCCGGCCATGGCCTTGGGCTGCCGTCGCTGCGCCTCGTCGAACAACGCCGCGTTCGCGGATGTGGCCGCCTGGCTGGGCAGCTGCAGGCTGAAGCGGCCGGTCTGGGGCAGGCAAACCTCCTTGCACACCAGCCAGTCCGCCTGCAGTTGCACGCTCAACGACGGAGCGTCGAAGCCCGTGGGCACCTGCACTTTCACCGGCAGCAGCACGCGGCCCTCGTAGCCGAAGTTCATCAGGGGGCCCACGGGCAGGCGCTGCGGCACGGGCCATTCGATCTCGCCCAGGTCCACGCCCGGGGGAGCGCTCCATTGCAGCTTGGTGGGCAGCCCGGAGTCGCCCGGGTTCTTCCAGTAGGTGTGCCAGTGCGGCGCGTGTTCCAGCAGCAGGCCCAGCCACAGCGGCTTGCCCGGCGCCACGCCCTCGGGAGCGTGGGCCAAAAGTTCGGCGCGCAACTGCTCAGTGCGGACCTCGGTCTGGGCCATGGCGCCCAGCAGCGGCGCCAGCAGCAAGGAAAAAGCCACGACGTGGCGGGGGAAAAGGCGGGACACGGTCGGCTCGGGAGCGGATGGTGGGGCGATTGTGGTGCGCGGCGCCGGCACCGCGCGACATCGTGGACACTGCGCCGCCGCCGCAGGGGCGCCACAGGCTCACGGATTGAGCTGGCTCAATGCGCGCGCCATTGCAAGCCATGCCGGAGCGTGTCGGCAGGGCATGAGTTGTAAGTGGAGGCTAAGGGTTTTCCACCTATAATCCGCCGGTTTTGCGCATAGAGACAGTCTGAAGCCTTATGCAAGAGCGGTCCCGGCGTCCCGAGTTCCGCGACAGCTGGGCGGAGGACGAACATGACAAGGAACTGGACGAGCGAGCGCCGTTGACGCGTGAGCAAGTGCAGGCCTTGCGCGAAGAGTACCCGCTGCTGTCGCCGTGGCGGGTGGTCGCGGTTCAAGCCGCGGTAGGTCTGGTGGTGGCTGCCCTGGCGGCAGTCGTCACGGGGCGGGGGGCGATCGGCTGGTCGGCGCTGTATGGCGCGGCTGCCGTGGTGGTGCCGGGGGCGTTGATGGTCCGCGGCCTCGCCAGGACCAGGGACAAGCAGCCCGGCACCCAGGTGTTCGGCTTCCTGCTCTGGGAGTTCATCAAGATCGGTGTCGCGGCCGCCATGCTGGTGGCGGCGGCGGTGGTCGTGCGCGACCTGAGTTGGCCGGCGTTGCTGGTGACGATGGTGCTGTGCATGAAGGTCAATTGGCTGGCGCTGCTGTGGCAGGGCCGGGCGCGAGCAAGGAAGAAGAGAAGCTGACATGGCTGCCGAAGGACACGGACCAACCGCGAGTGAATACATCCAGCACCACCTGGAGCACTTCACGACCCGCACGCAGTCGGGCATTGCCGACTTCTCGCTGTCGGATCCAGTACTCAAGCTGGATTCGCTGTTCTGGTCGATCCTGCTGGGCGTGATCGGCTGCTTCCTGCTGTGGCGCGTGGCCAAGAGCGTGACCTCGGGCGTGCCCGGGCGCATGCAGGCGGCCATCGAGTTCCTGGTGGAGATGGTGGACACGCAGGCCCGCGGCATCGTGCACAACGAGCAGTCGCGCAAGGCGGTGGCCCCGCTGGCGCTGACGGCCTTCGTGTGGATCTTCCTGATGAACGCGATGGACCTGCTGCCGCTGGACCTGATCCCGAACCTGTGGGCCGCGGTCTACGGTGCCGCCGGCCATGACCCGCACCATGCCTACATGCGCGTGGTGCCCACGGCGGACCTGTCCACGACGCTGGCGCTGTCGGTGACGGTGCTGCTGGCGTGCCTGTACTACAACATCAAGATCAAGGGCCTGGGCGGCTGGGTGAAGGAACTGTTCTCCGCGCCCTTCCACGGCCATGGCGCCATGGCCATCGTGCTGGCCCCGATCAACTTCCTCATGCAGATGATCGAGTTCGTCGCCAAGACGGTCTCTCACGGCATGCGACTGTTCGGCAACATGTTTGCCGGCGAACTGGTGTTCATGCTGATCGCGCTGATGGGCGCGGTGGGCTTCGGCTCTCTGGGCGGTGTCGCTCTGTGGATCGGCCACGTGCTGGCCGGTTCCGCGTGGGCCATCTTCCACATCCTGATCATCACGCTGCAGGCCTTCATTTTCATGATGCTGACGCTGGTGTACGTGGGCCAGGCGCACGACGCGCACTGACCGGCGGCTTTCCCCCGTTCCCTTTCCCAACTCAATCAACTCATCTAGGAGTAGTCATGGAAAACATCCTCGGTCTGGTCGCTCTGGCTTGCGGCGTCATCATCGGTCTGGGCGCCATCGGTGCTTGTATCGGTATCGGCCTGATGGGCGGCAAGTACCTGGAAGCCTCGGCCCGTCAGCCTGAGCTGATGAACGAGCTGCAAACCAAGATGTTCCTGCTGGCCGGTCTGATCGACGCCGCCTTCCTGATCGGCGTGGGTATCGCGATGCTGTTCGCGTTCGCCAACCCCTTCGTGATCGCTGGCTGATCCGGGTCTTTCTCGTCCGTCCCCGAAGTAGTCTTTAACGAGAGAGGTCCGAGCCGTGAATCTGAACGCAACGTTGTTGGCGCAGATCGTCGTCTTCGTGATCTTGTGGTGGTTCACGATGAAGTTCGTGTGGCCGCCCATCACCAAGGCGCTCGATGAGCGCGCCCGGAAGGTCGCCGACGGGCTGGCTGCGGCCGACAAGGCCAAGGCCGAACTGGCCACGGCCAACAAGCGCGTGGAGGCCCAACTGGCCGAAGCACGCGATGACGCCGCCCGCCGTCTGGCTGACGCCGAGCGCCTGGCGCAGTCCATGGTCGAAGAAGCCAAGGGCCGTGCCAACGAAGAGGCCGCCAAGATCGTCGCCGCGGCCCGGGCCGAGGCCGAGCAGGCCAGCATTCGTGCCCGCGAGGCGCTGCGCGACGAAGTCGCCGCGCTGGCTGTCAAGGGTGCCGAAGCGATCCTGCGCCGCGAAGTGAATCCCGCGGTGCACGGCGAGCTGCTGTCGCGCCTCAAGAGCGAGCTCTGACCATGGCTGAGCTTGCAACCATTGCCCGCCCCTACGCGGAGGCGCTGTTCAAGGTGATCATGCCCGCCGAGCAGCGCGGTGCCATCGAGCAGCTTGACCTGCTTGCGGCGCTGACCGCCGAGCCGCAGGTGCGCCAGTTCGCCGACAACCCGCGCGTGAGCACCGAGCAGGTGTTCAACGTCATCACCGGGGCGTTGCCCGCGCCGTTGTGGCCCGCGCTGCAGAACCTGCTGCGCACGATGCTGGAGAACGGTCGCCTGGTGGCGCTGCCCGAAGTGGCGACGCAGTACCGCGCACTGGTCAACGCTGGCAGCGGGGTCTCCGACGCGCTGGTTTACAGCGCCTTCCCGATCGACGAGGCGCAGGGCGCCGAGGTGCTGGCCGCGCTGGAAAAGCGCTTCGGTCGCAAGCTCAACGCCACGGTGCAGATCGATCCCTCGCTCATCGGCGGCATCCGCGTGGTGGTCGGCGACGAGGTCTATGACGGCTCGGTCAAGGCCCGTCTGGAACAGATGAAGGTGGCGCTCACGGCCTAAGCGCACAGCAGGGGGCCTGTCGCCGCCCCCCGCGCACGGCCCGCAGCCAGTCACCGCCCGCCACGCTGTCCGCCCGCTGAGGTGGCAGTCTGGGAGAACACGATGCAACTGAATCCCGCAGAAATTTCCGAACTGATCAAGAGCCGCATCGAGGGCCTGCAGCCCTCGACGGACATCCGCAACCAGGGCACCGTGGTCTCGGTGACGGACGGCATCGTGCGCGTGCACGGCCTGTCGGACGTGATGCAGGGCGAAATGCTCGAATTCCCCGCCAGCCCCTCCGGCGTGCAGACCTTCGGCCTGGCGCTGAACCTCGAGCGCGACTCGGTCGGCGCGGTGATCCTGGGCGAGTACGAGCACATCTCCGAAGGCGACACCGTCAAGTGCACGGGCCGCATCCTGGAAGTGCCCGTGGGCCCCGAGCTCATCGGTCGCGTGGTCAACGCGCTGGGCCAGCCCATCGACGGCAAGGGCCCGATCAACGCCAAGATGACGGACGTGATCGAGAAGGTCGCCCCGGGCGTGATCGCGCGCCAGTCGGTGAGCCAGCCGGTGCAGACGGGCATCAAGTCGATCGACTCGATGGTGCCCGTGGGCCGCGGCCAGCGCGAGCTGATCATCGGTGACCGCCAGACCGGCAAGACCGCCGTCGCCCTGGACGCGATCATTGCCCAGAAGGGCCAGAACATGGTCTGCGTCTACGTCGCCATCGGCCAGAAGGCGTCGTCGATCAAGAACGTGGTGCGTGCCCTGGAGCAGCACGGCGCGATGGAGTACACCATCGTCGTCGCCGCCTCGGCCTCCGAGTCCGCCGCCATGCAGTACGTGTCGGCCTACTCCGGCTGCACGATGGGCGAGTACTTCCGCGACCGCGGCGAAGACGCGCTGATCGTCTATGACGACCTGTCCAAGCAGGCCGTTGCCTACCGCCAGGTGTCGCTGCTGCTGCGCCGTCCCCCGGGCCGCGAAGCCTTCCCCGGCGACGTGTTCTATCTCCACAGCCGTCTGCTGGAGCGTGCCGCCCGCGTGAACGCCGACTACGTCGAGAAGTTCACCAACGGCGCCGTCAAGGGCAAGACCGGTTCGCTGACCGCGCTGCCCGTGATCGAAACGCAGGCAGGCGACGTGTCCGCCTTCGTGCCGACGAACGTGATCTCGATCACCGACGGCCAGATCTTCCTGGAAACCAGCCTGTTCAACGCCGGTATCCGCCCCGCCATCAACGCCGGTATCTCGGTGTCGCGCGTCGGTGGTGCCGCCCAGACCAAGCTGATCAAGGGCCTGTCCGGCGGTATCCGTACCGACCTGGCGCAGTACCGTGAGCTGGCCGCGTTCGCGCAGTTCGCCTCGGACCTGGACGAAGCCACCCGCAAGCAGCTCGACCGCGGCGCCCGCGTGACCGAACTGCTCAAGCAGCCGCAGTACCAGCCGCTGCCCATCAGCCTGATGGCCGCCACGCTGTTCGCGGTCAACAAGGGCTACATGGACGACGTGGACGTCAAGAAGATCCTGGCCTTCGAGAGCGGTCTGCACCAGTTCCTGAAGACCAGCCATGCCCCGCTGCTGGCCAAGCTCGAGAGCGACAAGGCGATGGACAAGGACGCGGAAGCCCAGCTGACCGCTGCCGTGGCCGCGTTCAAGAAGTCGTTCGCCTGAGTCCCGCCATAGCACAAGTCCGAGAAGGAGCCCGTCCATGGCGGTAGGCAAGGAAATACGCGGCAAGATCAAGTCGGTGGAGAACACCAAGAAGATCACCAAGGCCATGGAAATGGTCGCCGCCTCCAAGATGCGCAAGGCGCAGGAACGGATGCGCGCTGCGCGTCCGTACGCCGACAAGATTCGCAACATCACGGCCAACCTGTCCCAGGCCAACCCGGAGTACCGCTCGCCCTACATGCGCGCGCAAGGCTCCGCGAAGGCGGTGGGCTTCGTGGTCGTGACGACCGACAAGGGCTTGTGCGGCGGCCTCAACACCAACGTGCTGCGCGCGATCACGAACAAGATGCGTGATCTGCAGAGCGAGAACGTGAAGGTGCAGGCGGTTGCGATCGGCAACAAGGGCTTCAGCTTCCTGAACCGCATCAACGTTCCGGTCGTTTCGCACGCGACGCAGCTCGGCGACACGCCGCAGCTGGAGAAGCTCATCGGCCCGGTCAAGGTGATGCTTGACGCCTTCGTCGAGGGCAAGGTGGACGCGGTGTACCTCTGCTACACCAAGTTCATCAACACGATGAAGCAGGAGCCGGTGGTCGAGCAGCTGCTGCCGCTGGCCGCCTCGCGCCTGGAGCAGACCCCCGCCGAGCGCCAGGCCGGCGGCTGGGACTACATCTACGAGCCCGATGCAGCCACCGTCATCGACGAGCTGCTCACGCGCTACATCGAGGCCCTGGTGTACCAGGCCGTGGCCGAGAACATGGCCTCGGAGCAGTCCGCACGCATGGTGGCCATGAAGGCCGCCACCGACAACGCCGGCAACCTGATCGGTGAGCTCAAGCTGGTCTACAACAAGACCCGCCAGGCCGCGATCACGAAGGAGCTGAGCGAGATCGTCAGCGGCGCCGCCGCGGTTTGACCGATTCGTTGAATTCAAGGAAATACAAATGGCACAAGGCAAGATTGTTCAGTGCATCGGCGCCGTGGTGGACGTGGAGTTCCCGCGCGACCAGATGCCCAAGGTGTACGACGCCCTCAAGATGGAAGGCTCGGCCCTGACGCTGGAAGTGCAGCAGCAGCTCGGCGACGGCGTGGTGCGCACCATCGCCCTGGGTTCGTCCGACGGCCTGCGCCGCGGCATGATGGTGACCAACACCGGCAACCCGATCATGGTGCCGGTGGGCCAGGCCACCCTGGGCCGCATCATGGACGTGCTGGGCACGCCCATCGACGAGCGCGGCCCCGTGAGCCAGGAGCTCACCGCCTCCATCCACCGCAAGGCCCCGGCCTACGACGAGCTGTCGCCGTCGCAGGAACTGCTCGAAACCGGCATCAAGGTGATCGACCTGATCTGCCCGTTCGCCAAGGGCGGCAAGGTGGGTCTGTTCGGCGGCGCCGGCGTGGGCAAGACCGTGAACATGATGGAGCTCATCAACAACATCGCCAAGGCGCACTCGGGTCTGTCCGTGTTCGCCGGCGTGGGTGAGCGTACCCGCGAGGGCAACGACTTCTATCACGAGATGATGGAGTCGGGCGTGGTGGTGGACGAGGACCTGTCCAAGTCCAAGGTGGCCATGGTGTACGGCCAGATGAACGAGCCGCCGGGCAACCGTCTGCGCGTGGCCCTGACCGGCCTGACCATCGCCGAGTCGTTCCGCGACGAGGGCCGTGACGTGCTGTTCTTCGTGGACAACATCTACCGCTACACGCTGGCCGGTACCGAAGTGTCCGCCCTGCTGGGCCGTATGCCTTCCGCCGTGGGCTACCAGCCGACGCTGGCCGAGGAAATGGGCCGCCTGCAGGAGCGCATCACCTCCACCAAGGTGGGCTCGATCACCTCGATCCAGGCCGTGTACGTCCCTGCGGATGACTTGACCGACCCGTCGCCCGCCACGACCTTCGCCCACCTGGACGCCACCGTGGTGCTGTCGCGTGACATCGCCTCGCTGGGTATCTACCCGGCCGTGGACCCGCTGGACTCGACCTCGCGCCAGATCGACCCCAACGTCATCGGCGAAGAGCACTACACGACGACGCGTTCGGTGCAGGGCATCCTGCAGCGCTACAAGGAACTGCGCGACATCATCGCCATTCTGGGCATGGACGAGCTGGCCCCCGAGGACAAGCTGACCGTGGCCCGCGCCCGCAAGATCCAGCGCTTCCTGTCGCAGCCCTTCCACGTGGCCGAAATCTTCACCGGCTCGCCGGGCAAGTACGTGCCGCTGAAGGAAACCATCCGCGGCTTCAAGATGATCGTGGCCGGCGAGTGCGACCACCTGCCCGAGCAGGCCTTCTACATGGTCGGCACCATCGACGAGGCCTTCGAGAAGGCCAAGAAGCTGGCGTCGTGATGGTCGTCGCGGCCGCAACCTCCCGGTAGCGGCCGCTGCTTCCACGACGCAGCCTCTTCCTTTTCGCATCAAGGACCCCGCACATGGCAACCATTCACGTCGACGTCGTCTCCGCCGAAGAGCTGATCTTCTCCGGCGAGGCGAAGTTCGTCGCGCTGCCGGGCGAGAACGGCGAGCTGGGCATCCTGCCCCGCCACACGCCGCTGATCACCCGCATCAAGCCCGGCGCGGTGCGCATCGAGCGCGCCGACAACGGTGAGGAGGAGTTCGTGTTCGTCGCCGGCGGCATCCTGGAGGTGCAGCCCAGTGGCGTCACGGTGCTTGCCGACACCGCCATCCGCGGCCATGACCTCGACGAGGCCAAGGCCAACGAGGCCAAGCGCCTGGCCGAAGAGGCGATGCGCAACGCCAAGAGCGACATCGACTTCGCCGCCGCCCAGAGCGAGTTCGCCACCATGGCGGCCCAGCTTGCCGCGCTGCGCAAGTTCCGCCGCAAGTAAGCCTTCCCAGGCCCGCCGGGAGCGCCGCTGCTGCGGCGCCCGCCGAATCCAAAAGCCCGCCCGGCGCATGCCCGGCGGGCTTCGTGTTTACTGGCGGCCGCGCGCCATTGCGCGACCCTCCGCTTCAACTCCCGTTCGGGCTGAGCCCGTCGAAGCCCTGCCGCCGTGCAGGTCACGGCCCTTCGACCAGCTCAGGGCGAACGGGCCCCACGCCCCATGTCCGCCCAGCCCGAATCCGCCGCCGGCCCGCGCGTGCTGTCGCTCATCCCGCCGATGACGCAGCTCAACACGCCGTACCCGTCCACCGCCTACCTCACCGGCTTCCTGCGCGGCCGCGGCATCGCGGCGGCGCAGGACGACCTGGCCCTGAAGCTCGTGCTGCGGCTGCTGTCGGGCGCCGGGCTGCGGCGGCTGCGCGCGGCCATCGAGGCGGTGCCACCGAAGAAGCGCACGCCGCGCGTGCAGGCCTTCCTGGAGCGCTTCGACGACTACGCCGGCACGGCGGACCGCACCCTCGCGTTCCTGCAGGGCTGTGACCCGACGCTGGCGCACCGCATCGCCTCACGCGGCTTCCTGCCCGAAGGCCCGCGCTTCCAGGCGCTGGAGGTGTATGGGGACGAGGAGGGCGATCCCCTGGGCTGGGCCTTCGGCGCGCTGGGGCTGCAGGACCGCGCCAAGCACCTGGCCACGCTGTACCTGGACGACCTGGCGGACGTGCTGCGCGAGGCCATCGACCCGCGCTTCGAGTTCGTGCGCTACGCCGAGTCGCTGGCGGCGGCGCAGGCCAGTTTCGATGGCCTGGCCGACGCGCTGGCGACGCCGCCGAACCTGATCGACGACACGCTGCGCGAGCTGACGCTGGAGGCGCTGGAGAAGCACCAGCCCGACGTGGTGCTGCTGTCGGTGCCCTTCCCGGGCTCGGTGTATGGCGCGCTGCGCATCGCGCAGGTGGTGAAGGCGGCCCGGCCGGGCGTTGCTGTCGTGCTGGGCGGCGGCTTCGTCAACACCGAGCTGCGCGAGCTGAAGGAGCCGCGCCTGTTCGACCACGTGGACTTCGTGACGCTGGACGCCGGCGAACGCCCGCTGCTGGCCCTGCTGGAGCACCTGCAAGGGAAGCGCTCGCGCCAGCGCCTGGTGCGCACCTACGTGCGCGACGACGGCGCGGTGCGCTACGTGAACTTTCCCGAGCCGGACGTCCCCTTCGCCGAGGTCGGCACGCCCACCTGGGACGGTCTGCCGGTGCGGGACTACTTGTCGCTGCTGGACATGCTCAACCCCATGCACCGGCTCTGGAGCGACGGGCGCTGGAACAAGCTCACCGTGGCGCATGGCTGCTACTGGAAGAAGTGCAGCTTCTGCGACGTGAGCCTGGACTACATCGCGCGCTACGAGGGCGCGGAAGCCACCGTGCTGGCCGACCGCATCGAGGCCATCGTCAACGAGACCGGGCAGACCGGCTTCCATTTCGTGGACGAGGCCGCGCCGCCCAAGGCGCTCAAGGCACTGGCCACGGAGCTGCTGCGCCGCGACCTGCGCATCTCCTGGTGGGGCAACGTGCGCTTCGAAAAGACCTTCACCCCGGAGCTGGCCGAGCTGCTGGCCGAGAGCGGCTGCATCGCGATCTCCGGCGGCCTGGAGGTGGCTTCGGACCGGCTGCTCAAGCTGATGAACAAGGGCGTGTCGGTGGCGCAGGTGGCGCGCGTGACGCGCGCCTTCGCCGATGCCGGCGTGATGGTGCACGCCTACCTGATGTACGGCTTCCCCACGCAGACGACGCAGGACACGGTGGACGCGCTGGAGTATGTGCGCCAGCTGTTCGAGAACGGCTGCATCCACTCCGGCTTCTTCCACCGCTTCGCCTGCACGGTGCATTCGCCGGTGGGGCGGAACCCGGACGCGTTCGGGATCAAGCTCAAGCCCGTGCCCGAAGGCGGATTCGCCCGCAACGACGTGGGCTTCATCGACCCCACGGGCACCGACCACGACGCGCTGGGCCGGGCGCTGAAGAAGGCCATCTACAACTTCATGCACGGCAACCTGGTGGAGGCCGACGTGCGCAGCTGGTTTGACGTGCGCGTGCCGAAGCCCACGGTGCCGAAGCAGTTCATCCGGCGGGCGCTGGAGCAGCCGGGCGGCTGAGCGCGCCGGGCAGCGCCGCGTCAGGGCGCCGCGGTGGCGTCGTAGAGAGCCTCGAAAGGCTCGCCGGCGTTGAGGCCCGCGATGAGCGCCAGCAGCCCCGGTGTGCCGTGCGCCTTCAGCCACGGGCGTACTTCCTGTCCCGCGGCGGTGTAGAGCGGCTGGAGCTCCGGCTCGCCCCGCGCGCGGCGCTGGGCGTTGCCGCCATCGCCGTACTTGTGCACGGCCGCTTCCCAGCGCCACAAGCTGCTGATGGCGCGCAGCTCGCGCGGCGTGGGCACCCGGATGCCGGCCGCCAGCAGTTGCTGCCAGTGCGCCTGCGAATGCGCGGGCGCCTCGCTGACCGCCACCGCCAGTCCCTCATCGAACCAGCGCGGCAGGCTCCACCAGGCGTGCAGCGCCAGGCGCTTGTGGATCTCGGCATGGGTCCACTCGTGGGCCAGGAAATGCCGGTCCAGCCCGCGCGGGGACAGCAGGATGCGGTCGCCATAGACCTTGGCGGTGGAGCCCCGGCCGCCGAAGCTCTCGTAGCAGTGCTCGGTGACGCAGGCATGCACGCCGGGGCGGGACAACACGCTGCCGAAAGCGGCGCGCACGGCGGCCTCGGCCTGGCTGCGGTCTTCGAGCAGCCGGGCGCGGGTGGCGGCGTCGGCGCCGGCCTCGACGTACAGGTCCGGCGCGATGCGCTCGAAGCCGAAGGCCTGCGGCGCCCAGAGCTTGCCGCCTTGCAGGACGGAGCAGCCCTGGAGCAAGGCCAGCAGGAAAAGGAGGGCGAGGGGGCGGAGGAAGGCGAGATTGAAGAAGGGACGGGTGTTCACGGAGCTGGATGACGAAGTCGCACGGCGTTGTGGGCTTGTACCGGCGAGCCACCGATAGGTTGCGGGTTTTCTTACCCGAGGCATCTCGCAAGCCGAGCCTGCTTGCACCCTACTTCGTCACTCCCGCGAAGGCGGGAGTCCAGGCGGTCCCCAAGCCGGCCGTCAGCAGATGGCATGGCGCGCCGTTGATTTCAGGTTCGCTTCGCTACGCTCTGGCTTCGCTCTGGCGTGGGGCCGCCTGGATTCCCGCCTGCGCGGGAATGACGAGTCAATCAGGATGCCGCCCGTGCTTCGTCCTGCGGCGTTGAGCCGTGCCTCTTCACACTCTCCAAGGCGCGTCCGGCAGCTCGTTCGGATTCACCTGCCCCGGCTGCAGCGCGAAATGCCGCACCAGCAGCGCATCCACCGCCTCCACCGCCGCCAGCAGCCCGGCCTCGAAGTGCCCGTCGTGGAACTGCGCGCGCATGCCTTCCAGGATGCGCTGCCAGCCCTGCGCGCCCACGTGCCGGTCGATGCCGCGGTCGGCCACGATCTCGATCGCGTGCTCTGCCAGCAGCAGGTAGATCAGCACCCCGTTGTTGGCCTCGGTGTCCCACACGCGCAGCTTGCCGAACATCGCCACCGCCCGCTCCCGCGCGCTGGCGCCGCGCCACAGGTAGGACAGCGGCAGCCCCGCCTCCACGCACACGCGGATCTCGCCACTGTGGTGTTTCTCGCTCTCGCGCACGCGCTCGCCGATGCGCTCCAGCGCCGCGTCGTCCAGCGCCTTGTGCGCGTCGGCCTCGTCGAAGAGGCGGTGCTTCAACAACCGCGTCAGTCGGTTCATCACCAGTTCCCCGAGGCGCCGCCGCCACCGAAATCCCCACCGCCGCCGGAGCTGAAGCCGCCCCCGCCGCCACCCCAGCTCCCGCCGCCACCGCCCCAGCCGCCGCCGGGGAAGATGATCGGCGGTCCGCCCCGGCCGCCGCGCCCACGATGCCCCGAGGAGCCGATGCCCAGCACGCCCACCAGCACCAGCGCCAGCACGGCCGCGGCGATGGCCAGCACCAGGCTGCCGCCGAACAGCCAGGCCAATCCGCCCGCGGCGCCGCCGGTGGCCACCGAGCCCAGCTTGCGGCCCAGCACGCCGGTCAAGACCGCCCCGATCACCGGCACGCCGATGAAGAAGAACAGCCCCAGGTCTTCCAGCTGCAGCCCGCGCTCGGCGTCGCGCGGCGAGCCCGAGTGCGCGCCGCTCCAGCCGTCGGGCGAGGAGGCCGGCGCCGGCAGCTTTTCCGCGCGTACCAGCTCGGCCAGCTCGTCCACCGCCGCGCTCAATCCACCCGCGAAATCGCCGGCGCGGAAGGCGGGCGTGAGGGCGCGGTCGATCACGCGCTTGGCCGCCAGGTCCGGAATCGCGCCCTCCAGCGCCTTGGCCACCTCGATGCGCACGCGCCGGTCGTTCTTGGCCACCACCAGCAGCAGCCCGTCGCCCACGTCGCGGCGGCCGATCTTCCACTGGTCGGCCACGCGCTGCGCGTAGGCGGCGATGTCCTCCGGCATCGTGGTCGGCACCATCAGGATCACCAGCTGCGTGCCGGTCTCGCGTTCCAGCTCGGCCAGCCGCGCCTCCAGCGCCTGGCGCTGCCCGGCGCCCAGGGTGCCGGTCTGCTCGATGACGCGGCCGCTGAGCGCGGGCACCGGCAGCACGTCCTGCGCCGCGGCCGGGCGTGGCAGCAGCAGCGCGCACAGCAGGGCCAGCAGCGTGAACAGCGTCAGCGCCGCCCGCCCCGGGCCCGGCAGGACGGCAGCGCAGGGGCGGCGCTCCATGGCCGCCTCAGCGCGAGGCCGGGCTGGCCGGCAGCGAGGGCGCCGTCGGCGCCGTGGGCGTGGTCGTCGCGGGCGGGGTGCTGCGCGATGGGGTGCCGAAGTCCACGCTGGGCGGGCGGGAGATCTCGGCCTCGTTCTGCACCGTGAAGCTGGCCTTGGGCTGGTAGCCGAAGACCATGGCCGTGAGGTTGGTGGGGAAGCTGCGCGCCAGCACGTTGTAGTCGGTCACGGTCTTGATGTAGCGGTTGCGCGCCACGGTGATGCGGTTCTCCGTGCCTTCGAGCTGCACGCGCAGGTCCTGGAAGCCCTGGTTGGCGCGCAGGTTCGGATAACGCTCGCTCACCACCAGCAGCCTGGACAGCGCACTGGAGAGCTCGCCCTGCGCCTGCTGGAAGCGCTGCAGCGCCTGCGGGTCGTTCAGCGTCTCGGGTGTGACCTGCACGCTGGTGGCCTTGGCGCGGGCCTCGATGACGCGCGTCAGCGTCTCCTGCTCGAAGTTGGCCTCGCCCTTGACCGTGTTGACGAGGTTCGGGATCAGGTCCGCGCGCCGCTGGTACTGGTTGAGCACCTCGGCCCAGGCCGCCTTGGTCTGCTCGTCCAGGACCTGGAATTGGTTGTAGCCGCAGCCCGAGAGCAGCAGGGCGGCGAGACAGGCCAGAAGCCAGCGCATGCGCATATCCGTTCCTCCGTGATGGGATTCCCCGGGGATGCTATCCCAGCATGTGGCGCACCCGGACGGGGGATGGCGGGGCGGGATAATCGCGGGATGACCGCACCGCTTGCCAACGACAGTTTCCTGCGCGCCTGCCTGCGCCAGCCCACCGAACACACGCCCGTGTGGCTGATGCGCCAGGCCGGGCGCTACCTGCCGGAGTACTGCGCCACGCGTGCGCAGGCTGGGAGCTTCATGGGGCTGGCCACCAACCCGGCCTTCGCCACCGAGGTGACGCTGCAGCCGCTGGAGCGCTATGCGCTCGACGCCGCGATCCTGTTCTCCGACATCCTCACCGTGCCCGATGCCATGGGCCTCGGCCTGAGCTTCGCCGCCGGCGAGGGCCCGCGCTTCGCGCACCCGGTGCGGGACGAGGCGGCCGTGGCCAAGCTCGAAGTGCCGGACATGGCCAAGCTGCAGTACGTCTTCGACGCGGTCAGCTCCATCCGCAAGGCGCTCAATGGCCGCGTACCGCTGATCGGCTTCTCCGGCAGCCCCTGGACGCTGGCCTGCTACATGGTCGAAGGCGCGGGCAGCGACGACTACCGGCTGGTCAAGTCCATGCTGTATTCGCGCCCGGACCTGATGCACCGCATCCTGTCCCTCAACGCCGATACCGTGGCGGCGTACCTGAACGCGCAGATCGAGGCCGGCGCCCAGGCGGTGATGGTGTTCGACAGCTGGGGCGGCGTGCTCGCCGACGGCGCCTTCCAGCAGTTCAGCCTGGCCTACACCCAGCGCGTGCTGCGGCAGCTCAAGCGCGAGCACGAGGGCCAGCGCATCCCGCACATCGTCTTCACCAAGGGCGGCGGCCTGTGGCTGGAGGACATGCTCGGCGGCGACGCCGTGCCCGACGTGCTGGGCGTGGACTGGACCGTGAACCTGGCGCAGGCGCGCCGCCGCGTGGACGACCGCGTCGCGCTGCAGGGCAACCTGGACCCCAACGTCCTGTTCGCCCCGCCCGAGGCCATCGAGGCCGAGGCCAAGCGCGTGCTGGACAGCTTCGGCAACCCGCAGCGGGCCGATGGCGGCTTCGGCGGCCACGTGTTCAACCTGGGCCACGGCATCAGCCAGTACACGCCGCCGGAGCACGTGAAGGTGCTGGTGGACACGGTGCACGCGCACTCGCGCCGCCTGCGCGCGCCGGCCTGAACGCAATCTGCAGCCGTTTTTTGATTCGCAGGGCTTGACTTGTCCACCAAATCAGCTCTGCGATCTGGAGCTGCCGAAAGCATCATTTCGGATTGGCCGGATACCGCGGAATAGCGTTAAACCGTTGATCTGATTGATGAATTTCTCCGTGTTGCAGGTTGCGGTACGGTGAATGCCCCGGCTGCGCACAGCCTGTGAACCTGCGGCGCGCAGCTTTCCCACAAAGTTATCCACAGCCTGTCTGGAACGCATGACTGAACGGCTGGCGGTGGCCGTCGAGGCGCCGCAGTACAGCGGCCTGGGTGGCCTGCTGGACTACCTGGGCGAGCCGCTGCCGCCCGGCAGCCTGGTGCGCGTGCCGCTGGGCCGGCGCGAGGTGCCGGGTCTGGTGTGGGACGCGCCGCCGCCCGATCCCGCGTCGCCCGCGCTGGACGAGGCCGCGCTGCGTCCCGTGGCGCACGTGCTGCACGCGCTGCCGCCGCTGTCGGCCGCGTGGCGGCGCTTGGTGGCCTTCACGGCCGCCTACTACCAGCGCGGGCTGGGCGAGGTGGCGCTGTCGGTGCTGCCGCCGGAACTGCGCAAGCTCGACGACACCAAGCTGGCGCGGCGCATCACGCGGCTGCGCAAGGCGGTGGAGCAGGGCACCGCGGCGGCGGACGACGAGGCTGAGGACGAAGGCGAATCGGCAGAGTCGGCAAATTCGGCAGAGGTGCCACCCGCGGCGGCGGACGCGGAAACGGCGAAAACGACAAGACCGTCCGGCGCCGAGGCGCCGCCGCTGACCGAGGCGCAGCGCGCCGCCGTCGAAACCGTCACCGGCGCGGCCGAGGGCACCTACCTGCTGCACGGCGTCACCGGCAGCGGCAAGACCGAGGTGTACCTGCAGGCTGCCGCGCACACGCTGGCGGCGGGGCGGCAGGCGCTGGTGCTGGTGCCGGAGATCAACCTCACGCCGCAGCTGGAGGCGCGCTTTGCCGAGCGCTTCAAGGGGCGGCGGCTGGTGTCGCTGCACAGCGGCCTGACGCCCGCGCAGCGATTGAAAAACTGGCTGCTGGCGCACCTGGGGCTGGCGGACCTGGTGCTGGGCACGCGGCTGGCGGTGTTCGCCTCGCTGCCGCGGCTGGGCCTGGTCGTCGTGGACGAGGAGCACGACCCCTCCTACAAGCAGCAGGAAGGAGCGCGCTACTCCGCGCGCGACCTGGCCGTCTACCGCGCCCGGCTGGAGCGCGTGCCGGTCCTGCTGGGCTCGGCCACGCCCTCGCTGGAGAGCTGGCAGCACGCGCTGCAAGGCAAGTACCGGCGGCTGGACCTGGCGCAGCGCATCGGCGGTGGCGCGCTGCCCGAGGTCCGGCTGGTGGACATGAACCTGCTGCCGCGCGCGCACGGCGTGACGGTGGCGCTGTCGCCGCAACTGGTGGACGCGCTGCGCGAGCGCTTGGCGCTGGGCGAGCAGAGCCTGCTGTTCCTGAACCGCCGCGGCTACGCGCCGGTGCTGCACTGCACCGAATGCGGCTGGAAGAGCGGCTGTCCGCACTGCAGCGCCTGGCGCGTGTTCCACCGCAGCGACCGCACGCTGCGCTGCCACCATTGCGGCTTCACCGAGCGCGTGCCGCGCGCCTGTCCGCAGTGCGGCAACCTGGACCTGCAGCCGCTGGGCCGGGGCACCGAGCGGCTGGAGGAGCAGATCGCGCAGGCGCTGCCCGAGGCGCGCGTGGCGCGCATCGACGCCGACACCACGCGCGCCGCCGGCTCGCTGCAGGCGCGGCTGGCCGAGGTGCATGCCGGCGAGGTGGACGTGCTGGTGGGCACGCAGATGATCGCCAAGGGCCACGACTTCAGGCGCATCACGCTGGTGGCGGCGGTGAACCCGGACAGCGCGCTCTTCGCCAGCGATTTCCGCGCGCCCGAGCGGCTGTTCGCGCTGCTGATGCAGGCGGCGGGCCGCGCCGGCCGCGACGCGCGCCAGGCCGCGCGCAGCCAGATGTGGCTGCAGACCTGGCATCCCACGCATGCCCTTTACGCCGCGTTGCGCCGGCACGATTTCGAGAGCTTCGCCGCCTCGCAGCTGCAGGAGCGCGAGATGGCGGGGCTGCCGCCCTTCACGCACCTGGCGCTGCTGCGCGCGGAGGCGCGCACGCCGGAGGCGGCGGCGGCCTTCCTGGAGGACGCGGCGGCGCGGGCCAGCGACTTCGCCGAGGCGGCGGAAGTACTGATCTACCCGCCCGTGCCGCCGCCGGTGGCGCGCGTGGCGGACGTGGAGCGCATGCAGATGCTGCTGGAGTCGCCCTCGCGCGCGGCCCTGCAGCGGCTGCTGGCGCAGTGGCTGCCGGTGCTGCACGGGCTGCGCTCGGTGCACAAGGGGGTGCTGCGCTGGGCGGTGGATGTGGATCCGCTGGGGATTTGAGGGGGAGAGCGGCTTTCGCGCAGCTGCCCTGTGCCGAGGAAGAGGCTCCAGGCAGGACGAAGCACAGGTGGCTGCCCGTCTACTTCGTCATGCCCGCGCAGGCGGGGATGACGAGGTAGTAGGCGGAACGGGGGCTCATGGCCAACGCTGTGCAGCCTTCCTCTGGCCTGCTTCCCCGCCTACTCTCCCGCGCCCAACTCCGCCAGCGCCGCCTCGATCTCCTCTTCCCCGTGCCCTTGCTCCCGCAGCAGCGCCGTGTAGTGCCGCCGCACGGTGCTGGCGTACGGATGCCCAGCGCCCAGGCTGGCGCTGAACTGGCCCAGCGCGCGGCGCATCAGCGGCTCGGCCTCGTCCAGGCGGCGGACGTGGTGCAGCAGCAGCGCCAGATTGCCCAGGGGGATCGCGGCCTCCACGGACGCCGGGCCGGCGCCGGCCTCGGCCAGGGCCACGGCCCGCTGCAGCAGCGGCTCGGCTTCGTCCGGGCGGTTCGTGGCCTTCAGCAGCGCGGCCAGGTTGCCCAGGTCGCGCGCCACGGCCGGGTGCCCCTGGCCCAGGCGCGCCTCGTCGATGGACAGCGCGCGGCGCAGCAGCGGCTCGGCCTCGGCCGGGCGGCCTGCGGCCTTCAGCAGCAGGGCCAGGTTGTTCAGGCGCAGCGCCACGCCGGGGTGCTCCCGGCCCAGGCGGGCTTCGTCGATGGCCAGGGCGCGGCGCATGCACGTCTCCGCTTCGTCCAGGCGCTGCGTGTCCTGCAGCAACTGCGCCAGGTTGTTGAGGGCCGTCGCCACCCGCAGGTGCTGCCGGCCGAAGCCGGCCTCGGCCACGGCCACGGCACGGCGCATCAGCGGCTCGGCCTCGGCGTGGCGTGCCTGGGCGTAGAAGAGCATCCCGGTCTGGCCCAGCAGCCCGCCCGTCGCGCCCGCCATGCCGGCTTCGTCGGCCCAGTGCATGGCGGCCAACGCGTGCGGCGCCAGCAGGTCCAGCAGCGGCCAGCCGCGCGCGTCCATCGGATCGCCCAGGAAGACAGCGTCCTCAATCCAGCCCAGGGCCTGCGGCAGGGCGCTCGCGGCCGGTACGCCGCGCCAGCGGCGGTGTCCGGACGCGCGCGGGAAACGCCGTGCCAGCCAACGCCACATCCGCGTGACCGCGACGCCGGCCCGCCGCGGCCCCTGCTGCCGCCGCGTCAGCTCCTGCACCAGCCGGTGCAGCGTGAAGACGGGCCGGTCGCCGTCGCGCACCGCCAGCGAGTACGCCGCCAGCTCCGCCAGCGCGTCCCCGGGATCGCCCTCGTCATCCGCCCGCCCCGGCGGCGCCACGTCCAGCAGCGCCTGCGGAATCGGCGCCGGCGCCAGCCAGGCCAGCCGCTGCAGCAGCCGCCGCGCGGGCGGGTTCAGCAGCCCGAACGAGGCCTGCCACGCGATCGCGACGGCGGCGGGACAGTGCGACCGCCGCGCATCGAACCAGGCCCGCGCCTCGTCGCGGTGCCACCCCCATTGCACCAGGTACTGCGTCAGGCTCGACCGCCGATGCGCGATGCAGGCCCCGGCCATTTCCAGCGCCAGGGGCAGTTGCTCCAGCTCGGCGGCCAGCGCCAAAGCGCTCGCCTCGTCGTCCGGCTGCACCTGCCGGCCTGCCTGCGTGCGCAGCAGCAGGAATTCCGCCGCCGCCGCCGGGGACAGCGCGTCCACGGGCTGCGCCTGGACCGCCTCGCCCCAGCCCGATGCGCAGCCGGTCACCAGCACGTGCCCGCCGGCCAACTGCGGCAGCAGCGCCTCGACGGCTTCGGCCGCCTCCGCCGTGTCCACGCCGTCCAGGATCAGCAGCCACCCGGGCTGGCGCCGCAGCCAGGCCAGCACCGCCGCCAGCCGCCGCTCCTGCGTCGGCTCGTGCCGCTCGGCGAGGTTCAGCGCCGCGGGGCCGCACAGCGCCGCAAGCTGGTGCCGCAGCGCCCGCGGGCTGCCGGCGTCCACCAGCAGCAGCATCGGGTGCTCGCCCTGGCGGCGCCAGGCGTACTCCAGCGCCAGCCGCGTCTTGCCCACGCCCACCGGACCCGTCAGCGCCAGCGCGGTGGCCGGACCGTCCGTGCGCCGGGGCACCGCGCCGAAGCGTCGCGCCAGCGTTTCCATCAGGTCGTCACGGCCCCTGAACAGCGCGCCCAGGCTGTGGCCGGGAAGCGCGTGCACGCGCCGCATCCGTCCCGCCTCGAGCAGCAGGTCCAGCAGCCCGGCTTCCCACACCTGCTCCACCAGCCGCTGCGGCGACGCGAAGTAGACCTGCGGATGCCGCCCCAGCGCCGCCAGCCGCGCCAAGTGCGCCCGCTGCAGCGCCTGCTGCCGCGGGTTGTCCACATGGATCGAATCCCTGGGGGCCCCGGACTCCGGCACCGCGATCAGCAGCCGCTTGCCGTGGTAGAGCGCCAGCCAGGCTTCCCACTGCGCGTAGGGCAGGGATGGGCCGTCCACCGCCAGGAAGGGCTGCAGCACCGGGAAGCGCTGGCCGAAATCCGGGTAGCGCACATGCATCAGCGCCCCCGAGAACAGCCCCGCCGTGTCCCCGGTCATGTCGCCCACCAGGTGCAGCACCAGCGCGCACTGGCGGATGTGCTCGTCCAGCAGGTCCAGGAGGTCCAGCGTCCCGGTGTCGCTGGTGCCGGGATCCTCCTGCGCCTTCAGGCCAAGGTCCGGGCTGACCAGGCCGTCGCGCAGCGCATCGCGGTAACTCTGGAATTCCGCCGGCACGGCGGACAGGAAGACTCGTAAATGGGGGCTGGACATGGTTCTCTTCGCAAGCCGCTGGTCCAAGGCTCGCGGTTCACCGCCCGGTCTTACCCTGCTCGTTGACGGGACGGGAGAGTTCAAGGAATTGGGGAAACGGGAAGCGGGCGTCTGCTCTCAGCCGCCCGCTTTCTTGATTAGACAACGCCCGCGAGGCGCCTTCGCCCGTGCTCCGCAGGAACAAGGACGGGATGCGTAAAGAGACCGAAGAGCCGGTGCGTCGCGAGGGGCGGCACCATTGCAAGCCCAATTCCACGCCCGGCGCACGCCGTTGCCCGGTGCCAGGGTGAGACAGGCCCTTCGCCGCCAGAAAGTTTGGCAACCGGCTGTAGCGGCGGCCCAGGGGCCTCTTGGCCACCGGCTGGCTGGGCGGAAGCTGCCTCATACGTGTGCAGCGGCCGCGCCGCCATGGTGAATCAAGCACTTGGGCCACTGCCCAGCAGCTTGACAACAGAGTTATCCACAGATTCGGTGGAAGAGTGGAAAAAGCAGCGCCTAATCAGCCGCTTGCACGCTTTCCTTCAGGCGGCGCATGAGGCTGGTGTCACAGAACGGCCGCCGCGGCAACGGCTTGACACCAAAACCGCGACGTGCTGGACGTTCCCGCAGGCCTTGACAAACAGTTTTGTCCCCACCCCGAAATTCGCGTGCGGGCGCGCTGCTGGCCGCGTACAGCGCACCTCCGTGGGGCGGCGGGGTGCTTGTAAATCCTTGATGCATAACATTTATCGAAGCTCTGCACAGTGCGCATGCGAGCGTTCACCGCCTTGTGATGACAAGCACTTGCACCACTCTTCTGCAGCTTGCGCACAAAGTTGTCCACAGGCGGCGCGCGGCGGCGGGAGAATACAAGTGGCGTGGGTGCTCGTTACAGTTGCACCGTCATTCGGGCGATGCGAATTACCGTTTCGGCTCTAGGCCCAGCGCTGTTCGGAAAATACCGGCCTCCCGCCTTTCCACTGTCCCGTGTGCGCTAAGTGCTTGATTCGCATGGGCAAGGTCGCGGTTGATCAAAAAATGTGCAGATGGCTTTGGAGCCATGCCCATCAAGCACTTAAGTCCCTCATCGGCAGCTTGCTCACTGACTTGTCCACAGTTTCGGTGTACAGGCGCGGGCCTTTGAATAACTCGCCGCGCCACCCACGCCGAGGACCCGAAAAAGAAGGGCAGGCCGGCACCACGGCCCATATTCGGAAACTCCGCCGACGCGGTGGCCGATATTCCCGGGGCCGCCCTCTCTAGTGTCGCTGGATTTATCCCCAGCACGGGCCGAGGCGTGGGTGCTGCAACCGTCCTGGAACAGTCGTGTCCGTGCTGTTTTCAGGCGGTGCTAAGTCTTTGATCCATATGGGGTGTATGCGCTTGCCCCGAGAGTGGACACGGGGCCATGGACCCATGGAATCAAGCACTTGGAGGCGCCATCGCCAGCTTGCCCACAAAGTTGTCCACAGCTCCGGTGGACAGGTGGGGAAAAGCACCACGGCTCAAGCACTTGGTGCTCGAAGCTCACGCGCCGGGCAGGTTGCCCGGCCCGCGGCCCAAAGCCCTTGCGGGAAAGGCGTGCGGGCCCGTGGCCATAGCGGCGGCGGCGGGTATGTCGAAGTTATTTCAGCCCGCTCGCAGTGGCCCCGAAATTCCAGGCCAGGGTGGTGAAGCTGAGGAATGCGAGCACCGTGGAAATCATCACGATGCGCGCCACGCGGCCGGCATCGGCGCCGTAGCGGTCGGCCAGCAGCGTGACGTTGCTGGCGCTGGGTAGCGCGGCGGCCAGGGTCAGCGCCACCAGGGCGTTGCGATCAAGGGAAATCCCCAGGGCGATCGCCGCGTTGCCCATGACCCACAGCAGCGCCGGGTGCAGCAGCAGCTTCAGCGCCACGCTGGGCAGTACGCCCTGCGTGCCGGCATGCGCGGGCGGGGACAGCGCCAGCAGCGCGCCCACGGTGAACAGCGCCACGGGGCTGGCGGCGTCGCCCAGCATGCGCACCAGCGTGTCCACCGGGCCGGGCAGCCGCCACTGCAGCGCCGACAGCAGCGCGCCCACGGCGATGGCCCAGGGCAGCGGGTTGGTCAGCGGGCGCAGCAGCAGCCGGCGCCAGTCGCTCTTGTCCTGCTGCGCCAGCGCGATGCACAGCGAGGAGGTCAGCGTCAGGTCCACCAGCAGGGAGACGATCACCGGGCCCGCCGCCGCGTCGCCCAGCAGCGCCACCAGCAGCGGCACGCCGATGAAGCCGGAGTTGGGAAAGCCCGCCACCAGTGCGCCGAAGGCAGCGTCCGGCGCCGGCAGCCGGGCGCCGGCCCAGCGCAGCGCCACCAGCACCACCGCCAGCGTGCAGGCCGCGTACAGCAGCAGCACGGCCGGGTCGAGCAGTTCGCGCACCGGGATGCGCATGCCGAAGCGCAGCAGCATGCAGGGCAGGGCGAAATACAGCACGAAGACGTTGAGCCCCGGCACCGCCGCCGGCGGCAGCCAGCGCCGGTGCGCCGCCACGCCGCCGCACAGGATCAGCGCGAAGAAGGGCAGCGTGATGCCCAGGATCGTTTGCATGGGCGGCGAGTATGGCGGCCGGGTCCGGGCCCACCGCCCGGGGCTGGGCGCCGCGAACCACGCGGCGGGACGGCGGCGGCGTGCGGCGCCCTACACCATGCCGGCCGGCGGCGTGACGCCTGCCGCGGCCGCCGCCGCGGCGGTGTCGGACTTGGGCTCGGTCGCGGTGGGGCGTGGCTATCATGCGCGCCCGCTTTTCCGACCCCCCGCCGCCGCGCACCTGCCCCATGGCCGACACCCTCAATCCCGCCCAGCTCGAAGCCGTCCACCACCTCACGGGTCCCTGCCTGGTGCTGGCCGGGGCGGGCTCGGGCAAGACGCGGGTGATCACGCACAAGATCGCCCGGCTGCTGCAGCACGGGCTGGAGCCCAGGCAGATCGCCGCCATCACCTTCACCAACAAGGCGGCCCAGGAAATGCGCGAGCGCGCCAAGGGCCTGGTGGGGCCGCGCGCGGCCAAGGACTTGGTGGTCAGCACCTTCCACTCCCTGGGCGTGCGCATGCTGCGCGAGGACGGGCAGCGGCTGGGGCTCAAGGCGCAGTTCTCCATCCTGGATGCCGACGATGTGCTGGGCGTGCTGCGCGACGTGGGCGGCAGCACCGACAACAAGACCGCGCGCCAGTGGCAGTGGACCATCAGCCTCTGGAAGAACCAGGGTCTCAACAGCGACCAGGCCATGGCGGCGGCCACCAGTGCCGACGAGCAACTCGTCGCCCGTGTGATGAAGCTCTACGAGGAACGGCTGGCTGCCTACCAGGCGGTGGACTTCGACGACCTCATCGGGCTGCCCTTGAAACTGCTGCTCAAGGACGAGGAGGCGCGGCTGAAGTGGCAGGAGACTTTCCGCCACGTGCTGGTGGACGAGTACCAGGACACCAACTCGGTGCAGTACGAACTGCTCAAGGCGCTGGTGGACCACCCGGACGACCGCCGGCGCGGCCACTTCACCGCCGTGGGCGATGACGACCAGAGCATCTACGGCTGGCGCGGCGCCACCATCGAGAACCTGCGCCGGCTGCCCGAAGACTTCCGGCAGCTCAAGATCATCCCGCTGGAGCAGAACTACCGTTCCACCGGCGCCATCCTGCGCGCGGCCAACAACGTCATTGCCGCCAACCCCAAGCTGTTCGAGAAGAAGCTCTGGAGCGAGCTCGGCGACGGCGAGCCGGTGCGGCTGCTGGAGTGCGACGGCGAGGAGCACGAGGCCGAGCGCGCCGTGGCCTTCATCCAGAGCATCCGCGCCCAGGGCGGGCCGGACCTGAAGTTCGCGGACTTCGCCATCCTCTACCGCGCCAACCACCAGGCGCGCGTGTTCGAGCAGAAGCTGCGCGCGGCGCAGATTCCCTACAAGGTTTCCGGCGGCCAGAGCTTTTTCGACCGTGCCGAGATCAAGGACCTGTGCGCCTGGCTGCGGCTGCTGGTGAACCAGGACGACGACCCCGCCTTCCTGCGCGCGGTGACCACGCCCAAGCGCGGCATCGGCCACCAGACGCTGGCCAACCTGGGCGAGTTCGCCGGCAAGTGGAAGCTCTCGATGTTCGAGGCGCTGTTCGCCGAGAGCCTGCCCACGGCGCTGAATCGCAAGGCCATCGACGGCCTGCACGAGTTCGGCCGCTACGTGAACGAGTTCGAGTACCGCGCCCGCCACACCAGCGGCAACGAGGACGCGCGCAAGCTGCTGCTGGAGTGGCTCACCGACATCGGCTACGAGAAGCACCTGCACGACGGCGAGGACAGCGAGAAGCTGGCCGCGGCGCGCTGGAACAACGTGATGGACTTCGTGGACTGGGTGGCGCGGCGCTGTGGCGGCGAGATCACGCAGGAGGGCGGCACCTTCGAGAGCGAGAAGAAGACGGTGCTGGAGGTGGCGCAGAGCATCAGCGTGATCATCAGCCTGGCCGAGCGTGGCACCGAGCAGGACGTGGTGACGCTCTCCACGCTGCACGCCTCCAAGGGCCTGGAGTGGCCGCACGTGGTGCTGGCCGGCGTCAACGAGGGTTTGCTGCCCTTCCGCAGCGAGGACGAGGACATGACCCCGGAGCGGCTGGAAGAGGAGCGGCGGCTGATGTACGTGGGCATCACGCGCGCGCGCCGCGTGCTGGCGGTGAGCGTGCTGCGCCGGCGCAAGCGCGGGCGCGAGACGGTGCAGGCGCTGCCCAGCCGCTTCATCGCCGAGATGAAGCTCAACGAGTCCGCCACCAAGGAAGACCCGCGCGAGCGGCTGAAGAAGCTGCGTGCGCAGCTCGCGGCGAAGACGGCCCAGGCACCGGTGTGATTTGCTGCGCGGCGCATGCCGCGCAGGGGAAATCCAGGGGGTGATCGCGCTCAAGCCCGGCGTCGCGCGGCCGATGAACGGACGTTCCGTTCGATTGCCTGCAGGCGGCGCCGTGTGCCGCCGACGACTTCATGACTTCGCTGTTCCCCCGATCCGCGGTCTGGCTGCTGGCCCTGGCCGCCGCCGCAGCCGGTGCGCAAACCGCGCCGGCGCAGCCGCCCGAGGCGCTGCGCGACCTGGAGGCGTTGCTGGGGACCGAGGTGGAAGGCGCCTCGCGCCAGCTGGAGTCGGCGCTGGACGCCGCGGCGGTGGTCAGCGCCATCACCCGCGCCGAGGCCGCGGCCCTGGGGCACCGCACGCTGGCGGAGATGCTGGAGCGGCTGCCCGGCATCTACCTCGGCTCCAACCGTGGCTATGGCACCGTCGGGTTGCGCGGCTTCAGCCGCCCGGGCGATTACAACGCGCGGCTGCTCATGAGCATCGACGGCTACCGCGTCAACGACGCCGTCTACGACCAGGCGCTGCCGGACTGGGAGTTCCCCATCGTGGCCGACTGGGTCAAGCGGCTGGAGCTGGTCAGCGGGCCGGCCTCCTCCGTCTACGGCGGCAACGCGCTGCTGGGCGTGGTCAACGCCGTCACGCTCGACGGGCGCGACGCACCGGGGTTGCGCCTGCGCGCCGGGCTGGGCTCCTGGAACACGCGCGACGCGGTGCTGAGCCACGGCTGGCACGCGGGCGCGGCGGACCTCTTCATCGGACTGGCGCTGCACCGCAGCGACGGCGAAACGCTGCAGGACCCGGCACTCGTCGGCCCCGCCGCGCCCGACGGCCGCGTGGCCGGGCTCGACGGCACGCGCTACCACAGCCTGTTCGCCAAGGCGCGGCTTGGGGGCTGGCGCCTGACCTTGGGCAGCAAGGAGCGTGTCAAGGACCTGGCCACGGCCCCCTACGACACGCCGCCGGGCGTGCCCGGCACCCGCTTCACCGACCGCTACCACTTCGCCGAGCTGGCCTGGGATGGTGCCTGGGTGGACGACTGGCGCGCCGCCGTGCGCATGAACCTCTCGCGCAGCACCTTCGACGGGCGCTACGTGTACGACACCCTGGTGCCGCTGATCAACCGCGACGCCGTGGGCGGCAACTGGGCCGGCTTGGACACGCGGCTGCAGTGGCGCGGCTGGATCAACCACGAGCTCACGCTGGGGGCCGAGGCGCGGCGCATCTACAACGCGCGCCAGCAAAACTTCGACGAGGCTCCGCTGGTTTTCTACCTGGACCGGCACGACACGCAGAAGCAGGGCGCGGTGTACGCGCAGGACCACTGGCGGCTGTCCGAGCGCTGGTCGCTGACCTCGGGCGTACGCATGGACTGGGTGCAGGGTTTCGACCCGGCCTTCTCGCCGCGCCTGGCGCTGGTGATGCGGCCCAGCGAGCACGAGGCGCTGAAGCTGCTGTTCGGGCACGGGTTCCGCGTGCCCAACCTGGCCGAGCGCTTCTATGACGACGACGGGGCTTCGCAGATCCCCAACCCGGCGCTGCGGCCCGAGCGCGTGCAGACGGTGGCGCTGGCCTGGGAGCGCGCCGTGGGCACGCGCAGCCGCGTGGCGCTGCACCTCTACCGCGACCGGTTCAGCGAGCTCATCGACTTCGTGCCTGTGAGCGACCAGGCGTCGCAGTACCGGAACCTGTCGCACGTGCACAGCCACGGCCTGGACCTGGAGGCGCAAGGGCTGCTCGGCGCGAGCGTGCAGTGGCGCACCTCGGTGTCGCTGCAGAAGGCGAAATCGGCGCAGGGCGCGCTCGGCAACTCGCCGCGCTGGATCTTCAAGGGCCACCTGCTGCTGCCGCTGCCGCGGCCGGCCTGGTCCGCCGCGCTGCAGTGGCAGGCACTGGGCCGGCGCGCGTCCAACGTGCCCTCGCTGACCACGCTGGACGCGGTGCTGCGCTGGCAGCCGCGCCCGGACAACACGCTGGCGCTGCGCGTGCTCAACCTCTTCGATGCCCGGACCTGGGACCCGGCCGCGCCGGATGTGGCGCTGGCGCGTTTCCCGCGCGAGCGCCGGCGCATCGAGATCGACTGGCAGCAGGCCTTCTGAGCGCGCGCCGCACTGCCATGCCGTTGCCCTCCATCCGCTTTCCGGGCCTGGCCGTGCTGCTGCTGCCGTTGTTGCTGCTGTCGCTGCTGGCGGTGACAGCGGTGACGGCGGCGCGGGCGCAGCCGCTGCCGGAGGTGGAACTCAAGGCGCAAATCCTGTGGCGCGCGCTGCAGTTCGTCGATTGGCCGGGCGAGGCCGGCCCCGCGCAGACGCTGCAGCTGTGCCTGCTGTCGCCCGGACCGCTGGCCGAGGAGCTGCGCGAGTGGCAGCACCGCGAGCTCAACGGGCGGCACGTGGAACTGCGCCGCGCAGTGGTCACGAGCAGCGCGGGTGGCACCGCCGGTGCGGGCAGCGGCACGGTCGCAAGCACGACGGCCGGGCCGAAGCCCCCCCTGGCGCTGCCGGCTGCGGCCGTGGCGGGCTGCCATGTCGCCTACGTCGGCGCCGATGTGCTGCTGCCCGTGCCGGCGCCGCGCGGGCTGCTGTGGGTGGGCGACAGCCACGGCCTGTCCGAGCGCGGCGTCACGCTCAACCTGCAGCCGCTCCAGGGACGCATCGTCTTCGACGTGGATCTGCAGGCGGCGCGCCGCGCGGGGCTGGAGATCAACGCGCGGCTGTTGCGCCTGGCGCGCTTCGTGCACATGGAGGGCTTGCCTTGAAGGCCGTGGTGAAAGGGCCGGGGCTGCTGCTGCGCCGTGGCAGCGACACGCTGTTGGCCTGTGCCGCGATGCTGATCGTGGCGCTGCTGCTGGGGCTGTTCGAGTACCTGCAGCTCGACCACCGCCAGCAGGAGGCGCTGCGCACGCAGGCCGAGCTGGTGGGGCGCACCACGGCGGCGGCGCTGCTGTTCGATGACGCGGCCGAGGCGCGCGTGCTGCTGGCGGCCTTCGAGGCCGCGCCGGCGGTGGCCTCGGCGCAGCTGCTGCGCAGCGACGGACACACGCTGGCGGAGTTTCGCCGCGCCGCGGCGCCCGATTGGCTGGAGCGCCACGGTGGCTCCCTCGCCACCGAGGTGACGGTGTCGGGCGACAACGGTCCGGTGGTGGGCAAGCTGCGGGTGCGGGCCTTCCGGGCGCCGACGTGGCGCGGCCTGGCCTCGGTGATGCTGGCGGCGGTGCTGATCATGGCCCTGGCGCTGAGCGTGGTGGCGCTGGCCTCGCGCCGCCAGCGCGCGCGGGTGCGCGCGGCCGACGCGCGCACGCATTACCTCGCGCACCACGACGTGCTCACCGGCCTGGCCAACCGCGAGCGCTTCACGTCCGAGCTGGCGCACGTGGCGGCCTCGGGTGCGCCGGCGGCGCTGATGTGCCTGGACGTGGACGACTTCAAGCTCATCAACGATACCCGCGGCCATGCCGCGGGCGACGCGGTGCTGCGCGCGGTGGCGCAGCGGCTGCAGTCGCTGGTGCGCTCGCACGACGAGGTCGGGCGCCTGGGCGGCGACGAGTTCGCGCTGCTGCTGCGCGCGCCGGTGGACCAGCGCATCGCCAGCAGCGTGGCGCAGCGCATCGTCGAGGTGCTGCCGCGGCGCATCGAGCACGAGGGCGTGTCGCTGAAGGTGGGGGTGTCGGTGGGCCTGGCGCTGCTGCCCGAGGATGCCGCCACGGCCGAGGGCGCCCTGGCCTGCGCCGACATGGCGATGTACCAGGCCAAGCATGCCGGCAAGGGCGCGTGGAGCCGCTACACCCCGGCGCTGGGCGAGGCGCAGCGCGAGCGCCGCGAGCTGGCGCAGGCGCTGCGCCTGGCGCTGGCGCGCGAGGAATTCACGCTGGCCTACCAGCCGCTGTTCGACGGCCACGGCCGGCTGCAGGGCGTGGAAGGGCTGGCGCGCTGGCAGGACGCGCAGCGCGGTCCCGTGCCGCCGGGGCAGTTCATTCCGGTGCTGGAGGAGGCGGGGCTGGTGGGCGAGCTGGGGCTGGTGCTGCTCAAGCGGCTGCGGCTCGACCTGGACGCCTGGGCCGACGAGGGCCTGCACTGCCCGCCGGTGGCGCTGAACCTGAGCTCGCACCAGTGCCGCCAGGAGGCGCAGCGCGAGCGCTTCCTGCAGCAGCTGCACACCCTGCGGCTGACGCCGCGGGAGGTGGAATTCGAGCTCACCGAGTCCACGGTGTTCGAGGACCTGGACAGCCCCGTCTCCGTGGTGCGGGCGCTGCAGTCGCGCGGCTACGCGCTGGCGATCGACGACTTCGGCACCGGCTACAGCTCGCTGGCCTACCTGCTGCGGCTGCGCTGCGACAAGCTCAAGATCGACCGCGTCTTCGTGGACGGCGTGGCCGACCGCGCCGATGCCGCGCTGCTGGTGGAGACCATGGTGCGGGTGGCCCATGCCATGGGCATGCGCGTGGTGGCCGAGGGCGTGGAGCGCGAGGCGGACCGCTGCCGGCTGCTGGCGCTGGGCTGCGACCTGTTCCAGGGCTTCTGCCTGTCGCACCCGCTGCCGCCGCGGCGCATGGCCGCGCTGCTGCGCGACGGCGGGGTGGTGGTGCCGTCGCCGGCGCAGGAAGGGCAAGGGCGGGCCGAGCCGGCGTGTTGAGTCCTTGGTACGGGGTTCATCGATTTTCCAAACCCGTATTCCGTTCGTCCTGACCCTTCGATACCTCAGGGCAGGGTCCGGCCGTTGGCCGGATCGAAGGATGAACGGCCCCTGTCGGGGTGCAGCCACCTCTGCCTTGCGGATTCGCACTTCGATACCTCAGTGCGAACGGGCCGTCAGGCCGGCGAGCCCTGGACGCCATACCGGCCCGCCAGCCTCCCCAAACGCCGAGGGGTCCGGCCGTGAAGCCGGACCCCTCGGCAAATGCCTGAACCGGTCCGTCAGTTCGTGAGGGATTGCACCAGCAGCAGTCCCAGTGCCGCCAACGCGACGGCGAATCGCACCCAACCTTGGTCGCTCATCGTTCTGTCCTCCGGTCCATTCCGAGTTCAAAGGAATCCATGCGAGGAAGCTTATGCGGTGAAGGCAGACCTTGCGGCCGGCCGGACCCCGAGTGAGTGGCGAATTCCGGAGGAAGGAACGCGGCTTGCCTCAATCCCCGATTCGACCTAAGGCACCAACTTGGGGAGGCCGGGTGGCCCATGAAAAAGCCCCGCAGCCTGGGGACGGCGCGGCGATTTCATGCAGCCCGTCATACCCGCGGAGGCGGGCGCGCACGGACCAAAAAGGCATTACTGCTTGATGGCCTCGACCTGGATCACCAGCTTCACGTTGTCGGGCGCGCCCATGTTCAGGCCCCAGTTCACGCCCCAGAGGCTGCGCTGCAGCGTGGTCTCGAAGTCGCCGCCGCAGACCTCGCGCTTGAGCATGGGGTTCTGGTAGCAGTTGAAGCGGTTGGCCTTGAGCACCACCGGGTTGGTCTTGCCGCGCAGCGTGAGCTGGCCGGCCACCTCGGTGACCTTGTCGCCGTCGAAGGTGAACTTGTCGGCCACGAACTTGGCGGTGGGGAACTGCTCGGAGGCGAAGAAGTCGTCGGCGCGCAGGTGCTTGTCGAAGGCGGGGACGCCGCTGCTGACGGAACCCGTCTCCAGCGTCAGCTCCACGCGGCCGGTGCGCGCGGCGCGGTCGAACTCGACGGTGCCTTCCTTCTTGTCGAAGCGCCCGCGGTTGGTCGAGGTGCCGAAGTGCGGGAACTCGAAGGTGACGAAGGTGTGCGTCGGGTCGATGGCGTAGGTGGCGGCCTGCGCGGGCAGCACGGTGGCCGCGGTGGTGGCGGCCAGAGCGGCCAGGGCGAGGATCTTCTTCATGGGGACTCCTTGCGGGTTCTGGTTGGGATTGCGGGGGATCGCAGGTACTGCAGGGGCACGCGCGGGCAGCGCCCGGCGCGCGAGAACCGGTGCGGGACCCGCGGTGGTGCGGGCCTGCGGGGGTCAGAGCGGGGCGATGCCGCTGAGGGTGAGCTTGAACTTCACCGCCACGTCATTGGCGACCATGGAGGTGTCGGCCCATTCGCCTTCGCCGATGCGGTGCTCCAGCCGCTTGAGCGTGAAGCCGCCAGTGGCGACGGTGTTGGCGCCGGCCGCGGCCAGCGTCACCGGCACCACGATGTCGCGCGTGATGCCCTTGAGCGCGAACTGGCCCGCGACCTCGTAGCGGTTGCCGCCCAGCGCCTTCACGGCGGTGGAGGTGAAGGTGGCCTGCGGGAACTTGGCGGTGTTGAACCACTCGGGCTTGACCACTTCGGCTTCGCTCTCGGGCGCGCCCATGGTGATGCTGGCCAGGTCCACCTTCAGCGCGATGCGCGCGGTCTCGGGCTTCTTGGGGTCGAACTGCACCTGCGCTTCGAAGCGGCGGAAGCGCCCGTCCACCGGTACGCCCATCTGGCGGCTGGTGAAGGCGACCTCGCTCTGCGCAGCCACCAGCTGCGCGGGCGCGGCGGATGTGGCAGCGGCGGGCTTCGGGCTGGCGGCCGGCTTGGGCGCGGTCTGGGCCCAGGCGGGGGTGCTCAGCGCCGCGGCCAGGGCCAGCAGGGACAGGGAACGCAGGGACATGGAAGGCATCCTCGGGAATTCGGGGGGTCGGGGTTGGCAGGCCGGGCTCAGGCGCGGCCGAAGCCCATGCGGGCGAGCAGCCCGTCGCGGTCGATAAGTTGATGTTTGAACACCGCCGCCAGGTGCAGCAGCACGAGCGCGCCCAGCGTCAGCGCCAGGGTCTTGTGCAGACCTTTGAGCGTCGCGGCGAGTTCCTTGTCCACCGGCACGAAGTCCGGCAGCGGCAGCACGCCGAACAACACCACCGGGAAGCCCGAGGCCGAGCTGTAGGCCCAGCCCGCCAGCGGCACGGCGAAGAACAGCAGGTACAGCGCATGGTGCGTGGCGTGTGCCGCGCTGCGCTGCCAGCCGGACATGGCCAGCTCGCGCGGGCGCGGCGAGCGCAGCCTCACCACCAGCCGCAGCACCGACAGCGCCAGGATCACCACGCCGGCCCACTTGTGCCAGCTGTAGAGCTTGAGCCGCTGCGGCGACACCGGCAGCTCGTGCATGTACAGGCCCAGCGCGAAGGTGCCGGTGATCAGCACGGCCAGCAGCCAGTGCAGTGCCACGGCGGGCGTGCTGTAGCGGGAAACGGCGGATTCGGGCATGGCGGTGGCGGTACGCGGCGGATGGCGATGACGGCAGTATCCAAACTGTCACAGACCCCCGGCTTCAGTGGGCTTGAGGCTGTATTTCAGAAAAGCTGAATGCTGTCCCTCGATGGCGCGCAAGGAATGTGTACGCCGCGGCGCACTGGCCGGCTCCCGAGGCCGGTGGCAGCACTGGGCCGGCGGCTTGCCAGTGCTGTGGGAAGCGTCCGACAAGCGCTGGCGAGCCCTGACTACAGCCGGCTTTGGTGTGCCGTCCTAGAGTGGGCTCCATGCTGCAGGGCACAGCGCCCGCGGCGCACAGGCCTTCAGGAGCACGCCATGCAGCGCCTCGCTCTCCCTTCCTCTCCGTCCTCGCGGCGCGTGCCGCGAGGTGTGCAGTGGCTGCTGCTGCTGGCAGCGCTGCTGATGGCGCTGGCCGGTGTCTGGCTGCACCCGGCCACGGCTGCCGCGGGGCCCATAGACACCGTGCCGGTGCTCGACCTGGGCCGCTACAGCGGCGTCTGGTACGAGCTCGCGCATGCCGGCGACCCCGGGCGCCGCGGCTGCGTGGCTGACGTGGTGACCGACGTGAGGCCCGAGCCGGGCCGGCGGTTGCTGCTGACGCAGCACTGCCGCCGCAGCGACGGCAGCCCCGCGCGGGTGCGCGGGCTGGCGCGGCCGCAGGGGCCGGGGCGCTTCGAGGTGAGCTGGCTGCCGGCTGGGCTGCGCTGGCTGCCCGCGGGGCGGCAGGACCACTGGATAGTGGCGCTGGACCCCGGCTACCGCATCGCCGTGGTCAGCGACCGCCAGGGCACGCTGCAGCGCGTGCTCTCGCGCCAGCCGCAGGTCGATCCGGACGCCTGGGCGGCACTGATGGCCGAACTGCGCCAGCGCGGCTTCGAGGTCGGGCGGCTGGCGCCCACGCTGCAGATCGGCACCCGCGCGCCCGGCTCCTCCAGCCGTCCGGCGGTCTGGGCCGCGGCCCCGGCGCAGGGCCCACGGGCTTGAGCGGGCGCACGGCTTGCCTGGAGCGGCTGTGTGTCACTTCGATCCAGGAGTCCCGAGATGCTCGATCTGCGCTTGCGCCCCGTTGTCTTTGCCGCTGCCGCCCTGGTGGGCGTGTTGACCGGCTGCAGTCCGCAGTCCGACGCCAACAAGCCCGCCGAGGCGGTGGTTCGAGATCAGCCCGCGCCGGACGCGGTGACCACGGCCTCCGGTGCCGCGGCGACCGCCTCGGCGGCGATGGGCAATGCGGCCGACAACATCAAGGAAGCGGCGGGCGAGGCCAAGGACAAGGCGGCTGCCGCAGCCGACACCGCCGGGGAGAAGGCCGCCGCGGCGGCCGACACGGCGGGTGACAAGGTGGCTGCCGCGGCGGACGCCGCGGGCGACAAGGTGGCGGCGGCTGCTGCTGCCACCAAGGACAAGGCGGTCGAACTGGCCGGCGACGCCAAGGACCTGGCCGGCGATGCCGCCGTCACTGCCCGCGTCAAGACCACGCTGGCCGCCGATGCCAAGCTCAGCGCGCTGGACATCAACGTGGACACCAAGGACGGCGTGGTCAAGCTCACCGGCACCGCCCCCGACAGCGCCGCGCGCAGCCATGCCACCGAGCTGGTCAAGGGCGTCAAGGGCGTGAGCAAGGTGGACAACCAGCTCAAGACCTCGTCCTAAGTTCAGCTCACGCGATAGCGACCAAAGAACCCGTCATGCCCGCGAAGGCGGGCATCCACGTGCCTCGGGACGCCGCCCGGTGTTCGTGGACACCCGCCTTCGCGGGTGTGACGGGGTTACTGGTTTGATCCGCGCAACGAAAAGGCCCGGAGCCACCGCAGTGGGCTCCGGGCCTTTCTCATGGGGCCGCGCCGGTCAAGCCGCCTTCCTCACCCCTTCCGAGCGCCACTGCGCCATCAGCGCGTCCCACTCGCGCCGCGCCGCGGCGAGGTGGCGTGCCTTCACGTGGCCGAAGCCGCGGATCTGCTGCGGGATGCGCGCGATCTGCAGCGCCAGCGGCAGCTTCTGCGCCGTCAGCCCGCCCAGCAGCTCCTCGATGCAGGCGCGGTACTGCCCGATCAGCGCGCGCTCCTCGCGCCGCTCGGCCGTGCGGCCGAACACGTCCAGCGCCGTGCCGCGCAGCCCCTTCATGCGCGCCAGCAGCTTCAAAGCACCGCGCATCCACGGCCCGTAGGACTGCTTGACCGGCTCGCCGCGCGCGTTCTTCTTCGCCAGCAGCGGCGGCGCCATGTGGTGCACCACCTTGAAGTCGCCCTCGAACAAGGCGCCGAGCTGCTGCTCGAACGCCGGGTCGGTGTGCAGCCGCGCGACTTCGTACTCGTCCTTGTAGGCCATGAGCTTGAACAGGCCCTGCGCCACGGCCTCGGTCAGCCGGGTGCTGGCCAGCGGCTGCTCGGCCTCGCGCACGCGCTGCACGAACTCGCGGTAGCGCTGCGCATAGGCGGCGTCCTGGTAGCCGGTGAGGAAGTCCACCCGGCGCTGGATCAGCTCCTCCAGCGCCGGCCGGCGCACGATGCTGATGACCTGCGCCGCCTGGAACAGCGCCTGCACCCCGGCCAGATCGTGCGCGCAGCGCCGGCCCCATTCGAAGGCGCGCAGGTTCTTCTCCACTTGCACGCCGTTGAGCTCGATGGCCCGGCGCAGCGAGGCACGCTGCAGCGGGATGCGCCCCATCTGCCAGGCCACGCCCAGCAGCAGCGGGTTGGTGTAGATCGAGTCGCCCAGCAGCTTCACCGCCACTTGTTCAGCGTCGAAGGCCAGGAGCCGCTCGCGCCCGACCTGCTGCGCGATCGTGTCCTGGCAGGGGCCCAGCGGGAACTGCCAGTCGGGCTGGTGCACGAAGGCCGCCGTGGGCGCGCCGTGGGTGTTGAGCGCCACGCCGGTGCGGCCCGGGTGCATCACCGCCAGCGTCGCCGGCAGCGCCGCGACGATGGCGTCGCAGGCGATCACGAGGTCGGCCTTGGCCATGTCCACCTTGGTGGTGTGGATGGCCGCTGCCGAATCGGCGATCTGCACGTGGCTCCAGGTGGCGCCGCCCTTCTGCGCCAGCCCGGCCGCGTCCTGCGTGACGATGCCCTTGCCCTCCAGGTGCGCCGCCATGCCCAGCAGCTGGCCGATGGTGATCACGCCCGTGCCGCCGATGCCCGCCACCACGATGCCCCAGGCCTGCGCGGCGGGCGGCAGCGCCGGTTCGGGGATGGGCGCCAGCGCCTCGGGGTCCTGCGCCTTGTCGGGCTTGGGCTTCTTCAGCGTGCCGCCTTCCACCGTCACGAAGCTGGGGCAGAAGCCCTGCGTGCACGAGTAGTCGAGGTTGCAGCTGTTCTGGTTGATGCGGCGCTTGCGGCCGAATTCGGTCTCCACCGGCTCCACCGACAGGCAGTTGCTCTTGTCGCCGCAGTCGCCGCAGCCCTCGCACACGGCCTCGTTGATCACCACGCGCCTGGCCGGCTCCTGCATCGTCCCGCGCTTGCGGCGGCGGCGTTTTTCAGTCGCGCAGGTCTGGGCGTAGATCAGCACCGTGCAGCCGGCCACCTCGCGCAGCTCGCGCTGCACGTCGTCGAGCTCGGTGCGCTCGCGCACCGTGACGCCCTCGGCCAGGCCCGGCATGGCGCGGTAGGCCTCGGGCGTGTCGGTGACGATGACGATGCGCTTCACGCCCTCGGCGCGCAGCTCCTGCGTCATCTCCGGCACGCGCATTTGTCCCTCCACCGGCTGCCCGCCGGTCATGGCTACGGCGTCGTTGAACAGGATCTTGTAGGTGATGTTCACGCCCGCGGCGATGGCCTGGCGGATCGCCAGCAGCCCGCTGTGCTGGTAGGTGCCGTCGCCCAGGTTGGCGAACACGTGCGGCTCGGTGGTGAAGGGCGCCTGGCCCACCCAGGGCACGCCTTCGCCGCCCATCTGCGTGAAGGTGCTGGTGGCGCGGTCCATCCACGTGACCATGTAGTGGCAGCCGATGCCCGCCACCGCGCGCGAGCCTTCGGGCACGCGGGTGCTGGTGTTGTGCGGGCAGCCGCTGCAGAACCACGGCTTGCGCTCGGCCTGCGCCGCCGCCGCGTCGGGGGCGGCCAGCGCGGCCAAGCTCTTCTCCTTGGCCTCGATCACGGCCAGCCGCGCGTCCATGCGCGCGGCGGTATCGGCGTCCACGCCCAGCTTCCTCAGCCGCCGGGCGATGGCCTTGGCGATGAGGGCCGGCGTGAGGTCGGCCTGCGCGCGCAGCAGCCAGTGGTCGCTGGGATTGGGCCGGCTCCACTCGCCGCCGCTGAGGTCCCCTTCGGGCTCGTCGAACTTGCCCAGCACGTTGGGGCGCACGTCGGGGCGCCAGTTGTAGAGCTCCTCCTTGAGCTGGTACTCGATGACCTGGCGCTTCTCCTCCACCACCAGGATCTCCTGCAGCCCCTGGGCGAAGGCGCGGGTGATGTTGGCCTCCAGCGGCCACACCACGTTGACCTTGTGCAGCCGGATGCCCAGCCGCTGGCAGCTGTCCTCGTCCAGCCCCAGGTCGGACAGCGCCTGGCAGGTGTCGTTGAAGGCCTTGCCGCTGGCGATGATCCCGAAGCGGTCGTGGGGCCCGGAAATGACGTCGTGGTTCAGGCGGTTGGCGCGCACGTAGGCCAGGGCCGCGTACCACTTGTAGTCCATCAGCCGCGCCTCCTGCACCAGCGGCGGATCGGGCCAGCGGATGTGCAGCCCGCCGGGCGGCATCTCGAAGTCCTCGGGCAGCACGATGCGCACGCGCTCGGGGGCTATGTCCACCGTGGTGCTGGACTCCACCACCTCCTGGATCGTCTTCATCCCCACCCACAGCCCCGAGAAGCGGCTCAGCGCCCAGGCGTGCAGGCCCATGTCGAGGATGTCCTGCACGCTGGAGGGGAAGAACACCGGCAGCCCGCAGGCCTTGAACACGTGGTCGCTCTGGTGCGGCGCGGTGGAGCTCTTGGCCACATGGTCGTCGCCGGCCACCGCGATCACGCCGCCGTGGCGCGCCGTGCCGGCCAGGTTGGCGTGCTTGAACACGTCCACGCTGCGGTCCACCCCCGGCCCCTTGCCGTACCACAGGCCGAACACGCCGTCGTGCTTGCGCTTGTCGGGGTAGAGGTCCAACTGCTGCGTGCCCCACACCGCCGTCGCCGCCAGTTCCTCGTTCACCCCGGGCTGGAACACCACCTGGTGGGCCGCCAGGTGCTTCCTGGCGGCCCACAGCGCCTGGTCCACGCCGCCCAGCGGGCTGCCGCGGTAGCCGCTGACGAAGCCGGCCGTGTCGAGCCCGGCCATGGCGTCGCGCTGCTGCTGCAGCATGGGCAGCCGCACCAGCGCCTGCACGCCGCTCATGAAGGCGCGTCCGCGCTCCAGCGCGTACTTGTCTTCCAGCGTGACTTTCTCCAGGGCCAGTCGCACGGCTTCGGGCAGGGGGGCGTTCATCGTGGCGGCTCCTTCCAAGGGCGGTGATCGAATCGCGGCAGTCTAGGTTTTGACGCGCGGCAAGGGCTTGCGTTCTTTGCCGGGATGCCGGGGATTTGCGCAAGAATCTTTCTCTGAAGCATTCATTGGAGAAAAGATGGCCTCGAAAACAAGCAATTCAGGGAAAACCCGCAGCGCAAGCGGCCCGTCCGGCGTGGGCGTCGCGCACCCTCTTTCGGGGGCCGCGGCCGTGCCGGCCGGGGAGGGCGCGGCGGCGCCGGTCACGGCCGCCGGCGTGGCGGGGCTGGACCGCTACGACGTGGCGATCCTGGACGAGCTGCAGCGCGACGCGCGGCTGTCCAACGCCGAGCTGGCCGAGCGCATCGGGCTGTCGGCGGCGCCGACCTGGCGCCGCGTCAAGGCGCTGGAGCAGCGCGGCGTGATCACGGGCTACCGCGCCGAGATCGACCGTCGCCGCATCGGCCTGGGCGTGCTGGCCTTCGTGCGCGTGGACGCCGACCGCAACACCGGCAGCGCCACGCGCGAGCTGGAGGAGGCGCTGCGCCGGCTGCCCGAGGTCACCGCGTGCCACTACATCAGCGGCGCGGGCACCTTCGAGCTGCAGGTCATGGCCACCGACCTCGACGCCTTCGCGCGCTTCGCCACCCACACGCTGCTGAACCTGCCCCACGTGAAGGACATCCACACCAGCTTCTCGCTGGGCGAAATCAAGGCCGGCGCGGCGCTGCCGCTGTCGCACCTGGGCCCGCGGGCCTCGGGCGCGCGCCCGGCTTGACAAATTTGCTTAAGCATTTCCCCTGGCATGGGGCTTGCGCTGAAGACGCACATGTTTCCCCTTGCTGCCAATTCCCCGCATCCTGAGCGCAACGCTCGGCATCCCTGGCGCGCAGCGCGCCGTCGCCACCGCACCGGGCTGGACCGCCTGTCCGCACGTTCGCAGGGCGAGGGCACCGTGGCGGTGCCGACGGCGGGACAACCGGCCGGAGCCCTGGCATGAACGCCCTGCATCACCCTGACGGAAACACCCTGGCGCGGCTGCGCGGGCTGCTGCAGCACACCGAAGCGCAGCACGCACGCGCGCAGGCGCGGCTGGCGCAGCAGCTCCATGGCGAGCTGGGCGCGCTGCTGGTGGCGGTGAAGCTGGAGCTGGGCTGGGTCGAGCGCCGCCTGGAGGAGCAGCCCGACCTGGCGACCAAGTGCGCCAGCCTGGGCGGCCTGCTCGATGCGGCGGTGGAGAACCTCAACCGCGTGGCGACTTCGCTGCGCCCGCGGCTGCTGGAGTGGCCGGGCCTGTGGGCGGCGCTGGAGTGGCAGGCGCAGGACTTCGCGCAGCGCCACGGCCTGCAGGCCGACGTGCGCATGCACGTGCAGGCCGGGGCGGAGCTGCCACCCTCGGCGCAGGACTGGGCCGACGCGGTCTACCGCAGTGCCGAGGCGCTGCTGGACAACGTGGCGCGCCACGCGCAGGCGAGCACGCTGCGCGTGAGGCTGTACGTGGAGGCCCCGCCCGCAGGGCTGGTGATGCTGGAGATCGGCGACGACGGCGTGGGCTTCGAGCCCGCGGCGCTGGCGCACGGCTGGGGGCTGCTGGCGCTGCGCGAGCGCGTGGCGCATTGGGGCGGGCGGCTCACGCTGGCGAGCGCGCCCGGCGGCGGCACCACGGTGCGCCTGCAACTGCCGCTGCCGCAGGGGGTGTCATGACCCGCGTGCTGTTGTGTGACGAGCACCCGCTGCTGCGCCAGGCGCTGCGCCAGGTGCTGGCCGAGGCCGGCGCGGAGGTGGTGGCCGAGGCCGCCAGCGGCGCCGAGGTGCTGAGCCTGGTGGGCGCGGCCGATGGGCAGCCTTTCGACGTGGTGCTCATGGACATCGAGATGCCCTACCGCGACGGGCTGGACCTGCTGCGGCGGCTGCGCAGCGACTGTCCACGCCTGCCGGTGCTGATGCTCTCGGCCTTTGCCGACAAGCAATACGCCGTGCGCAGCTTGAAGCTCGGCGCCGCGGGCTGCCTGGGCAAGGGCAGCGACGGCGCGCAGTTCCAGGAGGCCATCCGCACCGTGATGGCCGGCGGGCTGCACATTCCGCCCGACGTGGGCGCGCAGCTCGACGGCGCGCTGGCGCGCCGGGGCCGCGCCCCGCTGCGCGAGCGGCTGTCGGCGCGCGAGTACGAGGTGTTCCGCCTGCTGGCCTCCGGCCGCAGCGTCAGCGAGATCGGCGCCGAGTTGCAGATGCCGCCGCACGAGGTGGCGCAGTGCCGCGCACAGCTCATGGAAGCCACCGGCGTGCGCAACGACGTGGAACTCACGCTGTACGCGGTGCGGGAGGCGGCGGTTTAGGGACGCCTGGACCACCGCCTGCGCGGGGATAACGAGGTCCTAAGCGACCCCAGGCGCCGCGGCCCGCGGCGAAGCGCGGCACGCCGGCAATCCGCGCGTCAGGGCCCGTGGGTACACTTCGGTTGGGAACAGGAATCGTTCTCGTTTGCGCGTTCGCGCCCCGATGTCCGCAACCACCGGAACTGCACCATGAAGCTCCAGAAACTCGCCCGTCCCGCCCTGCTCGCGATCGCCCTGGCCGCGGGCTTTGGCGGCGCCCAGGCCGAAGACAAGGTTCTCAACCTCTACAGCGCCCGCCATTACCAGACGGACGAGGCGCTGTACGCCAACTTCACCAAAGCCACCGGTATCCGCATCAACCGCATCGACAGCGACGACGCCGGCGTGCTGACGCGGCTGAAGAACGAGGGCAGCGCCAGCCCGGCCGACGTGGTGCTGCTGGTGGACGCGGCGCGGCTGGTGAAGGCGGAGCAGGATGGGCTGTTCGCGCCGGTGAAGTCGCAGCTGCTGGAGTCGCGCATCCCCGCCACGCTGCGCGGCGCCGACAGTGGCAAAGGCTCGGCGTGGTTCGGCTTCTCCACCCGCGCGCGCGTGGTGGTCTACAACAAGCTCAGCGTGAAGAAGCAGGACGTGGACACCTACGCCGAGCTGGGCGAAGCCAAGAACAAGGGCCGCGTGTGCACGCGCTCGGGCGCGCATCCGTACAACCTGTCGCTGTTCGGCTCGATGCTGGAGCGCATGGGCCCGGAGAAGACCGAGGCCTGGCTCAAGGGCATGGTGGACAACATGGCGCGCGCGCCCAAGGGCGGCGACACCGACCAGATCAAGGCCGTGGCCAGCGGCGAGTGCCAGGTGGCGCTGACCAACAGCTACTACCTCGCGCGCCTGATGCGCTCGGACAAGCCCGAGGACCGCGCCGTGGTGGAGAAGGTCGGCGTCGTCTTTCCCGACCAGCAGGGCGAGGGCACGCACGTCAACGTGGCCGGCGGCGCCGTCGCGGCGCATGCCAAGAACCGCGACGCGGCCGTGAAGTTCCTGGAGTACCTGGCCGGCGACGAGGCCCAGGCCTACTTCGCCAACGGCAACAACGAGTGGCCCGCGGTGCGTAGCCTGAAGCCGGGCAACCCGGCGCTGGAGGCGCTGGGCGACTTCAAACAGGAGTCGGTGCCCATCGCCGCCATCGGCGCCAACCAGGCCAAAGTCCAGCAGATGCTGGACCGCGTGGGCTACAAGTGACCCGTTGAGCGGCTGCGCGCCCGGTGTGCGCGGCCGGCTTTCAGTGCGCGCCCGCCGGACGGCCGATGGTGCGCGCCAGCAGCATCACCGGCAGCAGCCCCACCGCCACGATCGCCAGCGAGGGCAGCGAGGCCTCGGCCAGCCGCTCGTCGCGCGCCAGGTTGTAGGCCACCACCGCCAGCGTGTCGCTGCCGAAGGGGCGCAACACCAGCGTCGCGGGCAGTTCCTTCATGCCGTCCACGAACACCAGCAGCGCCGCCGCCCAGGTCGAGCGCGACAGCAGCGGCAGATGCACGCGCAGGAACAGCCGCAGCCGTCCCGCGCCCAGCATGCGCGAGGTTTCGTCGATGGCCAACGGCACCCGCGTGTAGCCCGCCTCCACGCTCTGCAGCGCCACGGCGGAGAAGCGCACCATGTACGCGAACAGCAGCCCCGCGGCCGTGCCGGTGAAGAGCGCCGCCGCGCCCAGGTCGGGCCAGCGCGACTGCACCCAGGCCACGGGCAGCATGATCCCGATGGCCACCACCGCGCCGGGCACGGCGTAGCCCAGCGACAGCACGCGCACGCCCACGGGCAGCAGGTCCGGGCCGCGCCCGCCGCCGCGCTGGCGCATCGCGAAGCCCAGCGCCAGCGCCAGCGCCGTGGCCGCCGCGGCTGCCATCGCGGCCAGCCGGAAGCTGGCCCAGGCCCACTCGGCGAAGCGCGCCAGCGGCAGCCCCAGCTCGCTGCCGGTGGCCTCGCGCCACAGCATCACGCCCAGCCACGCCGCGGGCAGCACGAAGCCCAGCAGCACCGGCAGCGCGCACACCGTCATGGCCGCCAGCGCTGCCGTGCCGTGCAGCGTGCGCGAGCGCGCCTGCCCGGCCTGCGGCGCGGCGCCGCGCGTGTTGGCGAAGCGCAGCCGCGACTGCGCCCGCCGCTCCAGCGTCAGCAGCACCGCCACCACGATCAGCAGCATCGACGCCAGCTGCGCCGCGGCCGTGGCGTCGTTCATCGACAGCCAGGCGCGGTAGATCCCGGTGGTGAAGGTGGACAAGCCGAAATAGGCGCCCACGCCGTAGTCGGCCAGTGTCTCCATCAGCGCCAGCGCCGCCCCGGCGATGACCGCCGGCCGCGCCAGCGGCAGCGCCACCGTGACGATGCGCCGCCCCAGGCCCGCGCCCAGCAACTGGGCCGCGTCCATCATGTGCTCGGCCCGCTCGCCCAGCGCGGCGCGCGTGAGCAGGTACACGTAGGGATAGAGCGCCAGCACGAACAGCAGCACCGCGCCCCAGAGGCTGCGCACGTCGGGCCACAGCGCGCCTTGCCAGCCGAAGGCCTCGCGCAGCGCCGTCTGCACCGGCCCGCTGAACTGCAGCGCGTCGGTGTAGGCGTAGGCCAGCACGTAGGCCGGCATGGCCAGCGGCAACAGCAGCGCCCACTCGAACACCCGGCGCCCCGGGAAGCGGAACAGCGCCACCGCCACCGCCGTGCCCAGTCCCACCACCGTCACGCCCACGGCCACGCCCAGCGCCAGCCACAGCGACTCCAGCGCGTAGCCGCCCAGCACCGTGCTGGCCTGATGCTCCAGCACGGCCAGCGCCTGGCGGTCGAAGCTGAACCAGGCGCCCAGCACGGAAGCCACCGGCAGCGCCAGCAGCAGGCACAGCAGGCTCAGCAGCCCTCGCATGGCTGCGCCCTCGCTGAATCCGCACCGGCTCCCCCGGCTCCGGTGCCGCCACCCCGCGGCCAACCCATCCCAACGGGGGAGATTTTCTTGAAAAGAATGAGAACCATTTTCGATTGACGTTGCGCCGATATGATAGGCGGATGTTTCTGCAAGCTCAGGACGTGAGCGTCCGTTATCAACGAGGAGACGCTGCGCGGCCCGCCGTCGATGGCGTGTCGTTGGCGTTGGAGGCCGGCCAGATCGGCGTGCTGCTGGGCCCCTCGGGCTGCGGCAAGACCTCGCTGCTGCGGGCCGTGGCGGGGCTGGAGCGCATGGCGGCGGGGCGCATCAGCATGGACGGCCAGGTGCTGGCCGACGGTGCCACCGGGCGCAGCGTGCCGCCCGAGGAGCGGCGCATCGGCATGGTGTTCCAGGATTTCGCGCTGTTCCCGCACCTGAGCGTGGCGCAGAACATCGCCTACGGCCTGCACGGCCGGCCGCGCGCGCAGCGGCGCGAGCGCGTGCAGGAGATGCTGGAGCTGGTGGGCCTGGCGCATGCCGCCGAGCGCGCGCCGCACCAGCTCTCGGGCGGGCAGCAGCAGCGCGTGGCCCTGGCGCGCGCCCTGGCGCCCGCGCCGCGGCTGTTGCTGCTGGACGAGCCCTTCTCCAGCCTGGACGTGGAGCTGCGCGAGCGGCTGGCGCACGACGTGCGCCAGATCCTGCGCCAGAACGGCACCACGGCCCTGGTGGTCACGCACGACCAGCTGGAGGCCTTTGCGCTGGGCGACGTCATCGGCGTGATGAACCAGGGCCGGCTGGAGCAGTGGGGCGACGCCTACAGCCTCTACCACCGTCCGGCCAGCCGCTTCGTGGCGCAGTTCATCGGCCAGGGCGTGCTGGCGCCGGCGCGGGTGGTGGTCGATGCGCAGGGCCCCCGGGTGGAGACCCCGCTGGGCGCCTTCGGTGCCGCCACGGGCATGCCGGGGCCGGGCGAGTGCGAGGTGCTGCTGCGCGCCGACGACGTGGTGCACGACGACGCCAGCCCCGTGAAGGCGCGCATCGAGCGCAAGGCCTTCCGCGGCTCGGAGTTCCTCTACACGCTGAGGCTGGACAGCGGCGAACTGGTGCTGGCGCACGTGCCCTCGCACCACGACCACCAGGTCGGCGAGTGGATCGGCATCCGTCCCGCGCTGGAGCACGTGGTGCTGTTCGAGCGGCTGTCGGTGGCTTGATCAGAGACCTTAAAGCTCTCAAACCCGTATTCCGTTCGCCCTGAGGTATCGAAGGGTGAACGGCCCCGGCTGCGCGGCAGGCCGCAGCGCCCGTTCGTACTTCGATGCGCCCGCAGGGCGCACCCTGCCCTGAGGTATCGAAGGGTCAGCACGAACGGGCTTTCAGCGTTCGAGAACCTGGTGAGGCCCGTATGAGCGGCGCGCGGCTCACGCCGCCTGGTGCGAGCGCGCGTGCGCCAGTGCTTCGTCCACGGCCTTGAGCAGCTCCGCCGGCGCGATGGGCTTGGTGAGGTAGCGGAAGTAGCCCGCCGCCAGCCCCTGCTGCACCGCCTCGGGCATGGCATCGGCGGTGAGGGCGATCACGGGGATGTGGGCGGTGGCCGGGTCCCGGTACAGCAGCGCCTGCGCATCGTGCCCGCTCATGCCGGGCATGTGGTTGTCCATCAGGATCACCTGCGGCCGGTGCGCGCGCGCCAGGGCCACGCCCGTCTCGCCGTCGCGCGCCGTCAGCAGCCGCAGCCCCGGGCGCGCCATCAGGATGGCCTCCACCAGTTGCAGGTTGGTGGGGTTGTCCTCCACGCACAGTACGGTGGCGAGCTCCGACAACGTGGGCGCGTGGCCGGCGTCGGCCAGCGGTCCCGGCGCGGCCGGGTGCTGCAGCGCCGCCAGCGGCAGCTCGATCCAGAACTCGCTGCCCTGGCCGGGCTCGCTGCTCACGTCGATGCGCCCGCCCATGAGCTCCACCAGCCGCTTCGTCACCACCAGCCCGATGCCGGTGCCCTCCTGCGTGCCGCGCTCCTGGCCCAGGCGGTTGAAGGGCTGGAACAAGGAGGTGAGCTGCTCCGGTCGCAGCCCGGCGCCGGTGTCGCGCACGGCCACGCGCAGCAGCGGGCCCGCGGGGATGCAGCGCACCCACACCGTGCCGCCGTCGCGGTTGTACTTGACGGCGTTGGACAGCAGGTTGAGCAGCACCTGCTTGAGCCGCGTGCGATCGGCCACCACCGCGTTGGCGTCCTGCGCGGAGAACTCCAGCCCGATGCCGCGGCGCGAGGCCAGCGGCTCGATCATGGTGCGGCACTCGGCCAGCACCTCGTCCATGCGCACCGGCTCCAGCGACAGCGACACCCGCCCGGACTCGATCTGCGCCAGGTTCAGGATCTCGTTGATGAGCGTGAGCAGGTGCCGCCCCGCGCCCACGATGTGCTCGGTGAAAACCTTCACCCGCTCCGGCGGCGCCGCGGTGTCGGCCGCCAGCAGCTGGCCGAAGCCGATGATGGCGTTGAGCGGCGTGCGCAACTCGTGGCTCATGTTGGAGAGGAACTCGCTCTTGGCGCGGTTGGCGCGCTGCGCTTCCTCGCTGGCCGCGGCGAGCTCGCGGTTGGACGCTTCCAGCTGCGCCGTGCGCTCCTGCACGCGCTGCTCCAGCTCCTGGTTCAGCCGCATCACTTCCTGCTGCGCCAGACGCCGGTCCTCGACCTCGCGCGCCTTGTCGCGGTTGGAGGCTTCCAGCGCCTGTGTGCGCTGCTCGATCTCGGCCAGCATCTCGTTGAAGGCCTGCGCCAGCTCGCCGGTCTCGTCGCTGCTCAGGCGCCGGGCGCGGCGCGCGTAGTTGCGGCTGCGCACGACGTCCTGCGCCACCGCGGCGATCTCCAGCACCGGCTGCGTCACCAGGTGCTGCAGCCATGACGAGAGCACCAGCGCCACCAGCATCGCCGCTGCCGTCACGCCCAGCGCGATGGCGCCGTACTTGACCAGCCGGTCATGCAGCTCGTAGCGCGTGCGCAGGAACACCGTGCCCACGACCTGGCCGTTGTCGCGCACGGGCTTGAACACCAGCAGCTCGCCGTCTTCCTCGCGCGAACCCTCGGCTTCGGGTGCCGCGGGCACGCGCGGGGCACCCCCGCCGATGCCATAGCTGGCGAAGAGCCGGCCCTGCGCGGTGTACAGCGCCGCGGCGCGCACCCGGGGCTGCACGCGCAGCAGGTCCAGGTTCTCCTGGGCCATGCGCGGGTCGTCGAAGCTCAGCGCCGGGGCGCTGGTGGTGCCCAGCAGCTCGGCCTGGGCGGTGGCGTCCTCCACCCAGCCCTGGTGGTAGGCCTGCAGGTCGTACAGCACCATCGCACCCAGCGCCACCACCACCGACACCAGCGTGGTCAGCAGCATGACCGCCAGCGACTTCAAGCGCAGGGACGCGCGCCACATGGCTCAGCCTTTCAGCACGCGACGAGCCACCGACAGCAGCCGCGCACTGATCTTGAGCTGGCTGGCCTCCGCCGGCGCCAGGGCGATGTCGAAGCGGACCTTGTTCTCCACGATCACGAAATTGATCATGCCGCCGTGCGCGAGCGCCTGCTCCGATTCCGTCACTGTCAGCAGCGGTCGTCCGCGCGTCAGGGCCAGCGTATCGGCGAGCTGGCCGCTGCGCGAGCGGTCGATGAACAGCATGTGCGTGCCGGCGGTGCCGGCATCGGACTGCTCCAGGCGCCGCACCCGTACCGGACGTCCTTCCACCACCGCCGCCACGGCCGCGCGCTCCACCTCCTCGGCCACCGGGTCGGCAGCCAGTACGCCGATGACGAAGGGACTGTCGTGCTGCTCGAAGGCCTGCGGCGGCCACTCCACGTAGCTGCCGAACTTGAGCAGGTACGCGGCCTTGACCTGGTACTCGGTCGCGCTCGCGGGCTGCGCGCGCGGCGCCGGCAGGCTCAGCAGCACCAGCAGCAGCGCCAGCCCCGACAGCCGCCACAGCCCGCGCCGCCGCGGGGTCTGGACCGGGGCGTGCGCGTGGCCGCCGTACTGCCGGGCCATTGCCTACGGCGCCTCGTGCCGCAGCACCAGCTGCAAGTAGGCGGCGCGGCCCACCTCGGTGCGGGTGCGCACGTTGCCGAACTCGCCGTGGCCGCGATCGAGCGCGTTCTGCAGCAGCAGCGACCACTCCACGCGCGCGTTCGGCCGCCAACCCAGCCGCAGGTCCAGCGCCACGTAGGCCGGCACCGCCGGGTCGGCCAGTGCCGAGACGCCGCGCAGCATGAGATCGAACTCGGCGCGGCGCGGCAGGTCCAGCTGCGAGCGCAGGACCCACTGCCGCGCCGGGTTGGCGCCCTCGGTGCGCGCGACGCTGCCCATGTCCAGGCTGCCGGGGCTCACGCGCAGGTTCTGCCACAGCCGCGAGAAGCCGCCGTGCAGCCGCCAGCCGGGCCGCGCCTGCCAGCTGCCCCACAGCTCCAGCCCGGAAACGCTGCCCTCCAGCCCGTTGCCGAACACCAGCTCCGAGCCGCGCAGCTCCAGCGAGCGCAGCCGCTCGTAGTCGGCATGGAAGACGGTGGCCGAGGCGCTGGTGCCGTTCCGCGGCTGGCCGCGCCAGCCCAGCTCGGCCACGCGCGCGACCTCGCTGCGGAAGTCCGTGCTGCCGCGCACCGTGGGAACGCCGCCGGGCGCCTCGGCCGAGGGCGGCAGGCCGGGGTTGAGCAGCCCGCGGTCCAGCCGCGTGGGTGAGCGCACGGTGCGCGACAGCGCGCCCCACACCAGCTGCCCCGGCGCCGCGCGCCAGGCCAGCCGCGCGCTGGGCAGCAGCTCCATGCCGGTGTAGCCGTCGTGCTCGGCGCGCGCGCCCAGCGTCAGGCGCAGGCCCTCGCGCAGCGTCAGCTCGTCCTGCGCGAACAGGCTGTAGCTGAAGCGGTGCTCGCGCTCGGGCAGCACCACCGCGCGGCCGTCCACCATGCGGTCGCGGTCCTGGCGCAACTGCAGGCCCCACACCACCGCGTGCCGCGCGCCGGGGCGCAGCGCGTGCTGCAGTTGCAGGTCCAGCGTGTCCAGGGTTTCGCGGAAGCCCAGGTGGCGCTCGGTGTGGTCCCAGTAGCCCTGGGCCGAAAGCGTGCTGCCGTCGCCGAGCTGGCGCTCCCAGCGCGCGAGCAGGTGACCACCGTCGTAGCGGGTGCGGCCGACCTCGATGGGCACGCCGGGGATCTCCACCGCGCCGGGAATGGGCGGCTCGCGGCGGCCGCGATAGAGCTGGGCCTGCACCATGGCGCGGTCGCGTCCGCTCTCCCAGTCGCTGCGGGCGCCGAGCTGCGCGAGGGTGCCGGCATCGCCCGCGTCCGCGCCGGCGGCGGTGCGGGTGCCCTCGTAGCGCACGTGGCGCGCCCACAGCTGCAGCGGGCGCGGGTTGTTGTCGCCCAGCGTCACGCCCTGGCGCAGCATGAAGTTGCGTTCGCGGTTGCCCGCGCCCAGCGCCAGCTCGGTGCCCCGTGGCGCCTGCGTGGCCGAGCGGGTGATGACGTTGATGACGCCATTGACGGCGTTGACACCCCACAGCGTGCCGGCCGGGCCGCTGATGACCTCGATGCGCTCCACCTCCTGCATCGGCAGCTGTTGCGCGTCCCAGAACACGCCGCCGAAGAGCGGCGTGTACACCGAGCGTCCGTCGATGAGCACCAGCAGCTTGTTGGCGGTGTTGCTGTTGAAACCGCGGCTGCCCACGGCGTGGTAGGAGGCGCTCAGCTGCGCCACGTGCAGGCTGGGCGCCAGGCGCAGCGCTTCGGGCAGCGAGGTGGCGCCGCTGCGGCGGATGTCCTCCGCCGTGATCACGAACACCGAGGCGGGCGCCTCCGACAGCCGCTCCGCGCGGCGCGACACCGAGGTCACCTCGATGTCGCCCAGTTCCTCCAGGCTCAATTCCGACAGCCGCTGCGGCGGCGTCTGGGCCTGGACTGCACCCACGGCCAGCGCCAGCGTCAGCGCTGCGCGGCAGCATCTCCTGCGGTGTTCCGGTTCAGCCATGCGCTTCCCTCTGCAGCCGCGGAGCCCGGCACCGTGGTGCGGGAGGCCCTCGTCAGGCGGCAGGGACTTGGCCTGCCGCGCCGCTGGATCATAAGCGTGGCCCGGCGAAGCCCGGTTCGCGCAACCCCGGCATCAACTCCGCTGGCCGCGCGGCCACAGCACCCACAGGCGCAGCGGCTGCTTCATGCGTCCGGCCTGCTGCTCGGCCTGCTCGCCCCAGCCCCAGAAGAAGTCCGCGCGCACCGCGCCGACGATGGCGCTGCCCGTGTCCTGCGCCACCACCAGGCGCTGCAGCGCCTGCGAGCTCAGCGGCTCGGTGCTGGCCAGCCACACCGGCGTGCCGTAGGGAATGCTCTGCGGATCGACGGCGATGGAGCGCCCCGGCGTGAGCGCCACGCCCTGCGCGCCGCGCGGGCCCAGCTGCGGATCGGGCAGCGGCTCCTCGCGGAAGAACACCACGCGCGGGTTGCTCCACAGCAGTTCCTGCACGCGCTGCGGGTTGGCGCGGGCCCAGGCCTTGATGCCGGGCCAGGAAGCCTGCTCGGCGCGGAGCTCGCCGCGTTCGATCAGCCAGCGCCCGACGGACTTGTAGGGCTGGTCGTTGTGGCCGGCGAAGGCCAGGCGCACGGTGCGCTGGCTGCCGTCGGCCTCGGTGATGCGCAGCCGGCCCGACCCCTGGATTTGCAGCACCAGCGCGTCCAGCGGGTCGGCGACGAAGGCGATCTCGCGCCCGCGCAGCGCCGCCTGCGCCGCGGGCAGCGTGTCGAGCTGCTGGCGCGTCCAGTAGGGCTTGCGCGCGCCCAGGTCCGTGGGCGGGCGGTGCAGCGGCACGGCGTAGCCGCCGCGCGGCACGCGGCTGGCCTCGATCAGCGGCTCGAAGTAGCCCGTGATCAGGCCCTCGGCGGCGCCTTCGGGGCTTTCCACGCGGTAGGGCTGCAGCCGTGATTGCAGCCACGCGCGCGCGGACGCCTCGTCGGAAGGCGCGTTGAGCAGCGCATCGGCGCAGGTGGCGGCCCAGCCGGCGCTGGGCCGCTCGCAGCTGCGGTTGAGCGCGCTCCAGGCCTCCAGCACGCGGTCGCCGTTCCAGCCCGGAAGCTCGGACCAGTCCACCGGCTGCCAGCGCGCGCGCGGACGCAGCAGCGCCGCACCGGGCGCCGAGGGCACGGCCACGATATCGGGCCCGCCGGCCGGGGCCGGGGGAGTGGCGGGAGCGCTCGGGTGCAGCGGCACGCCGGCGCAGCCCGCCAGCAGGGCCGCTACGGCCAGCGCGAGGGAGGCGGCGCCGCCGCGCCGCCCGGAGCGAAGGGCAAGGGAGAAAGCCATGGCGCGATTTTGGCGGCGCGCGCAGGCCGCGGCGGCGCTCAGCGCAACGTCTGCAGCAGGAAGTCCTGCAGCGCGCGCCCTTCGGGACGCAGGTCCTGCCGCAGCTCCGGGCGCAGGATGCGGTAGGGCGCGCGCTGTCCATGGTGCTCGACCAGGTCGCCCACGCGCGTGAAATGCAGCCCGCAGCTGTGCAGCAGCCGCGCCAGGCGCGGTTCCATCATCACGTAGGTCTGCTCGATGCCATTCAGCAGCAGCAGCGCCGAAGCCGCCAGGAACAGCCCCATGGCGATGAGCGGGTAGTGGCGGTCGGTGCTGTCCGCGGCATCGGCGCTGCCGCCCACGGGGTTGTGGAAGTCGCCGCGGCGGCGCCTGAAGTCGTGGTGCACCGCCAGGCGCGACACCTCCACGGCCGCGTCGTGGCGCTGCGGGTCGGGCTCCAGGTAATGCGGGTACAGCCGCTGGCCGCAGGCGCGCTCGAAAGGGAAGCGCCAGCCGGGGGGCTGGTGCGGGTGCGTGATCAGCCGCACGCAGCCCGCGGGACGGCCGCTGGCGCGGTGGCGCACCAGCGCGAACATCGAGTGCGGGTCGCAGTCGTCGCTCTCCATCCCGTCGGGGCGCGGCGGCTCGTAGCCCAGCTCCTCGCAGTACACGGCGTGGCGCAACTGCAGCACCTCGCGCCGGGCATCGGCGTCGCGCGCCGGCGCAGCGTCGAAGTACAGCGTGAAGCGATCGACCAGCGCGAGGCTTTCCATGAGGGCGCTCCCGACGTGATGCAATGTGCCGGACCGCCCGGTGCGAAGGCGCCGGCCTCTCTTCCCGATCGAGACTACTCCATGGGACTGCTGCTTCTGGAGGCGCTGGCGGCGCTGGCGCTGCTGGTGTTCATCGTCTGGTGGACCATGTTCAGCGGACGCAAGCGTGGCGAGCGTCATGAGCGCGACGAGGAATGATTGCCGGAGTCTCTTTCGCCTCGTGCTTGCCGGACATGCAAAAACGCCTTCCGCCGGAGGGGTGAACCAGGCCGTGGCCCCGGATCACCTCTCCGGCACCAGCAGGCTCAGCGGGTGGCGGCGGATGCGGCGGCGGATCGCCGCGGCCAGGTGCGCGCGGTCCTTGTGCTGCAGCCCGCGCGCGCGCAGCGCCAGGCGGAACGCCAGGTAGAAGCTCACGCCCACGTTGAGCAGCCCCGTGACGGCGATGCCCGCCACGCACCACCAGAAAGCGGGCTCGCCCAGCAGTCCCCAGCCCAGCGCGCCGGCCGCCGCGGCCAGCTGGCCGGTGGACAGGGTGACGTGGCGCACGTCCAGCGGCAGCGCGAAGAAGCCCGCCACCGCGGGCGTGAGCCCCAGCATCAGTCCCAGCGAGACGTTGGCCGCCAGCCCCGAGACGTTGGCCCGCGCCCACGCCGCCCAGCGCGCCGCGCGCGCCGACCCCAACCGCGCCACGATGCGCGGGTTCCAGGCGATGGCGCTGTCGAGCCGGTTGAAGACGAACCAGTTCTCCACCCAGCCCGCGATCACCGAGCTGGCGAACAGCAGTACCCCGGTGAAGGCCGCGTACAGCGGCGTGGGGCCCAGCAGCGAGAGGCTCTTGAGCGCGTACACGGCCTGCTTGGCATCCACCAGCGGCGCGTCCATCAGCCACCACGCCAGGGCCTGCAGCGCCACCACCACCGGCGCCACCAGCGCCAGGTTGCCCAGGATGCCCGCGGACTGCGAGCGGATGAGGTGCACCACCTCGTCCACGAAGCCTTCCTCGTCGCGGTGGCTGCCGCGCAGCCGCGCCGCCATGGCCGGCGCCGTCATCGCCGGCTGCTTGGTGGCCACCGTGAAGTGCAGCAGCATGATGATCACGAAGCTGGTGGCGTAGTTCATCCCCGCCAGCAGCCCGCTCCAGAACGCCGTCAGCCCCAGCCCGGTGATGGCGAACTTCACGAAGGTGGTGCCCGCCATCACCATGCCGCCGCCGGCCGCGCGGCGGAACATCTCGGCGTACTCGGCGCGGTCGCGGGTGATGTAGTGCTCGCCGGTCTCGGCGCTGCGCTCGGTCATCTTGCGGGCGAGCTGCCCGTACTGCGCCGCCAGCAGCGAGCGCACGCCCTCGCGCTCGCGCAGGCCTTGCACCAGTTGCAGCGTCAACAGCTGCAGCTCGCGCGCGGGCTCGGGGCTGACCAGGCAATCCAGCAGCCGCTCGATGCGCAGCGTGCGCAGGCGCAGCTGCTCGGTCTCGTAGACGATGTCCACCGAGACGCCGAACTCCTCCAGGTGCTCGCCGATGCTGTCGGCCGCGCGCCGGCAGGCGTCCAGCAGCGCGCGCAGGTACAGCGCCTCGCGCAGCAGCGCGGCCTGGTCGCCGGCGAGCTCGGCGTCGCGCAGCCGCTCGCTGGCGCGCGTGAGCTGGCGGAAGGGCTCCTCCACCAGCAGCGCCGGGCTCATGCGCCGGCGCAGCGGCGGCGACAGGCCCGCGCCATGCACCGCGCCCACCAGCAGCGTGACGGCGTCGGCCATGGTGTCGCGCCAGCGCGGCGCGGACAGCGGCGTGGCGGCGATGCCATCCTCGTCCAGGGTGCCGTCCGTGGCGGCGGGATCGTCCCCGCCGCGCGGCGCCATGAGCACGGCCAGGCGCTGCAGCGTGTCGGCGTCGATGGCCTCGATCCACTGCGCATCGCTTTCCTCGAACAGCAGCGGGAACAGCTCGGCGAGGTCGGTGGTGTCGGGCGTGCCGGGCAGCAACCGCTCGCGCAGCCGGCGCAGCAGCTCGCCGGTCAGGTGCACGCGGTGCGGGAAGCCGAAGTCGGCGAACAGCGCCGCGGCATCGACCTCGTGCCAGAAGCGCTGGATCAGCCCCTGCACCGCCGCGCGGTGCTGCGGATGCTGCTCCAGCACGTTGAGCAGGTGGCGCAGCCGCAGCAGCGGGGCCGGGGTGGCGTCCGGGGCGAGACGGCGCGGCGGGTCGTGGCGCAGCCACTCCAGCAGCCGCACCAGCCAGAGATGGCGCTCGGCCAGCGGCGCGCGCGGGTCGGCCGCGGAGAGCAGCCCCGTCAGGTCCCAGGCCGAGGTGGGCTGGGCACCGGCCATGCCGATGCTCAGCGCGGTACCCGCTGGCGCGGGCTGGGGCGGCGCGGCATCAGTGCAGCGCGCCCGGATGGGCCAGCATGAACTCGGGCACCTCGGCCTCGAAGGGGCGGGCCTCCTCGGTCATGCAGTAGAAGGTGCCGCGCATGGTGCCCTGCGGGGTGGGCAGGCTGGTCCAGCTCGTGTACTCGAAGGACTCGCCGGGCTTGAGCACCGGCTGGTGCCCTACCACGGCCAGTCCGCGTACTTCCTCCACGCGGCCGGTGGCATCGGTGATGAGCCAGCGCCGCGCCACGAGCTGGGCCGTGATGTCGCCGCGGTTGGTGATGGTGATGGTGTAGGCCCAGGCGTGCTGGCCGCCTTGGGACTGCTCCGGCAGGAACTGCACCTTGACGCTGCAGTTGAACTCGGGTTTGGCCATGCACCGATTCTAGGGACCCCCCGCCGCACAGCCCCTGGGTCGCTCAGGGCTTGGCCGGCGCTCCCGCCGCCGGATCGATCAGCCCCACGGCCGGCGTGGGCCTGCCCATCACGCCCGGCGCCATGTCGGCCGCGGCTGCCGGGTGCCCGGTGCCCGCGCCGACCGTGGCGGTGGCCGCCACGGCACCGGCCGACGGCGTGCCGGCGGCGGTGAAGGTGCCCGCGTCGTACTGCTCGTCGTTGTCGAACTCGCCTTCCCAGCGGTCGCCGTTGCTCCAGGTCAGCGTGCCGCGGCCCTGCTTGCGGCCGGCCTTGAAGGCACCGACATAGTGGTCGCCGTTCTTCCACTGGTAGCGGCCCTGGCCTTCGGGCAGCCCGGCCACGAAGGGGCCGGTGTAGACGTCGCCGCGGGCGTAGCGCATGCGGCCCACGCCGTGTGGCTGGCCCGCCACCAGCGGGCCCTCGTAGTGGTCGCCGTTGGCGAAGCGCATGGTGCCGGTGCCGTGCGGGCGCTGGCCCTGGAAGCCGCCTTCGTAGCGCTGTCCGTTGCGCCACACGTACTGGCCGCGCCCCGCGGGCACGCCGCGCTCGAACTGGCCGCTGTAGCTGTCGCCGCTGGCGTAGACCATGCGCCCGGTGCCTTCGGGCATGCCGTTGGCGACCTGGCCTTCGTACACGTTGCCGTCGGGGAACTTCAGCGTGCCGCGGCCGTGGGGCCGGTCCTGCGCCCACTCGCCTTCGTAGCGCAGCCCCTTCGCGCTGCTGAAGCGGCCCTGGCCCTGGCGCTGGTTGCGCGCCAGGCTGCCTTCGTAGACGTCACCGTTGCTCCATGTCACGCGGCCCTGGCCGGACCAGGTGCCGGGCTTGCCGGAGCCGGGATCGTGCGTGAAGCGGCCCGCCAGCAGCATGCCGCCGAGGTCCACGGTGACCGGCGTGACCACCGCGTCTTCCACGGCGGCGGCCTCGGTGCCGCCGGCGCTGGCCTTCGGGCTGCCCGGGACGGCGCCCGCCGCGGTGCGCGCAGGGGCGCCGGGAATCGCGGCGCTGGGTGCCAGCGATGCCGCGCTCGCGCCCGGCGCGGGCGGCGTTGCCGTGGGCGTGACGGACGGCGTCGGCGTGGCCAGGGGGGGAGAAGCCATGGGCGCTGCCCGCGCCGGCGACTGCGTCGGAACGGTCGCGGGCGCCACGGCCGGTACCGACGCGGCGTCGGCTACGGGCGGGGCGGCAGCGGCTGTGGGCTCGGCCGGCGGGGCGGGCAGGGTGGCGGGCG
>Ga0065721_10003852_pt1 | contig 71855 bp, 74 predicted proteins | sample Mesricmetagenome_FD_59108 | JGI IMG/M metagenome (GOLD analysis project Ga0065721, IMG submission 59108) | Mesophilic microbial community from rice straw/compost enrichment Sample: eDNA_1 v2 (version 2) | ecosystem: Engineered > Solid waste > Grass > Composting > Bioreactor | place: USA: Davis...
AAGTACAGCAAAGTCGCGCGCGTCAGCGCGAGCGAAGCGGAGCGACGGCGTGCGTCGCGGTGCCGGGGAGGAGAGACCCCACCCTGACGCTGCAAGCCACCGACGCCGCCAACCACCGCCCCTGCAATTCACCGCCCCTTCGAACACCGACCCTGCGAACCACCGAGCAATCAACAACGAGTCTGTGTCCATGAACCGTCTCCTTGAGCCCTCTCCTCCTGTCTCCTGGAGCCGTCGTCAGCGTGTCCCCGCCGTCAGCTGGTAAACTGTCCGCATGCGCCATTCAGCTTTCTTCTCTCGCCTCGGTGCCCGCCAGCGCAAGCTGGGCGTGGCGGTCTTGCTGGCAGCGTTCATGTCCGTGAGCTCCGCGGTCGCTCAGCAAGCAACGCCCATACAGACCTACGATGTCGAGTTGCTGATCTTCCGCAATCTGGCCGGGCGGGAAACGCCGGAGAGCTGGGGCGTCGAGGCGGCCGGCGACGAGCAGCAGAAGCTGGAGATTCCCGAGGACGATCTCGAACCGGCCGCGCCGCCGACCGTTGCACCACCCGAGACCAGCTTCCCTCCCCTGCCAGCGGCGAAGATGAAACTGACCGCCATCGAGGACTCACTGCGACGCAGCCGGAATTATCAGCCCGTCGCACACATCGGCTGGACGCAGCCCGGCTATGCGCGTAATGCCGCGAGATTCATCCCCGTCAGCTCGCTCGTGCCGGCGACCTCGGGATTGCAGGGGCAAATCGCGTTGTCACGCGGCCGTTATCTGCATCTCACATTGGATCTGGTGCTGGATGGAGCCGCCACTGGCGATGGCTCGCGCTACGTGCTGCGACAGACGCGCCGCATGCGTAGCAATGAACGTCACTATATCGATAGCCCGAAATTCGGCGTGATCGCGATAATCACTCCCAGCACCACGGGGTGAATCGCCGGGGATGACGGTCAGTCCGCCTCGCGGCTGACCACGCGATTGCGGCCCAGCTCCTTGGCGTCTTTCAGCGCCTTCAGCGCCATTTCATAAATGCGTTCCGGTGCCGCATCGTGCGGCGGCACCAGCGAAACCACGCCCGCACTCGCCGTCACATAGCGCGACACGATGGAACGCGGATGATGAATCGCGAGATCGCGCACCCGCGCTAGCACCGCTTCCGCCAGCTTGGACGCCTGCGCCAGATCCAGCCCGGTGGTCACCGCCGCGATCTGATCTTCATCGAAGCGGCCGCACAGGTCGCTCGCGCGCCGGAAGCAGCCGTTGATCACTCGCGAGATGCGCTTGAAGGACTGATCGGACCCGTTCTTGCCGAACGTTTCCTTGTAGGTGTAGTAACAATCCAGATCGAACAGCAGGAAGCTCAAGCGGCGCGACTCGCGCTGCGCGAGGCCCCAATCGCGCTTCACCAATTCATCGAAATAGGTCCGGCGCAGCAGCCCGGTGAGCTTGTCGTCACGCAGATAGGCCAGCATGGTCTGCGTACTCAGCGTCGGATCGGTTTTCTCGCGTGACTCGCTGAGCCCGCGCAGGCGGTCCCCGCCCTCGCGATGAAAACCTGCGAAGTGCGTCACATTGCCATCGGCGTCGCGCAGCGGCTGAATGGTCAGTTCGTTCCAGAACATCGTGCCGTCGCGGCGATAGTTGCGCAGCATGGTCTGACACGAGCCGCCCTGCCGCAGCGCCGCCCGAATCTTTTCGAGGCCTTCCTGCTCGTGATCCTCGCCCTGCAGAAAACGCAGGTTGCGGCCGCGGATATAAGCAGCGTCGTAGCCGGTGAGCTTCTCCATGGCGGCGTTCACGAACACCACGGGGCGATCCGGCGCCCGGGCATCGCAGATGACCACACCGTCCGGGGCGGATTCCACCAGGCTCTGCAGCAATGTTGCGTCGAGGCTCATAATGTTATGAATTCAACCGGAGATCGGGCCGTTCCATGCATCCTTTGACCGCTCCTTCGCAGGTCTGCCAATCCCTCGAGGCGTACAGCGCCTCCCGGGACAATCCCGGCTTGCCGTGCAGGCGGGCCATGCGAACTTGACTTAAAGGATCTTCGCTCCCTCGCAAAGAATCGATGACCTGGAGCACACCTTGACGATCGTTGCACAGAGAAAGCACGTCACAACCGGCCGCGAGGGCCGCTTTGGCCCGGGCCGGCATGTCGCCGATGACCTTGGCGCCGGCCATCGACAGGTCGTCGGTGAAGATGGCGCCGTCGAAACCGAGGCGGCCGCGCAGCTCGCTCTGCAACCAGCGCCGTGAGAATCCGGCCGGTTTGTCGTCCACTTCGGTGAACACCACGTGGGCCGCCATGACCGAGGGCAGGCCGTTGTCGATCAGCCGGCGATAGGGAGTGAGGTCTTCCTCCATATCCACCAGCGGACGCCGATCCACCGGCATCGCCACATGGGAATCGGGAACCACGAATCCATGGCCGGGATAGTGCTTGGCGCAGGCGGCCATCCCCGCCTCCCGCATCCCGCCCATGAACGCGATCGCCAGCTCCGACACCACCCTCGGATCGCGATGGAACGCGCGATCGCCGATCACGCTGCTGGCGCCGTAATCCAGATCCACGCACGGCGCGAAACTCATATCGATGCCGACCGCGCGCAGTTCGGCGGCCATCAGCCAGCCACACTGGCGAGCCAGCAACCGGCCGGCCTGCGGATCCAGATCGTATTGCCGACCGATCATTCGCATCGACGGCAACACGGTAAAGCCCTTGCGGAAACGCTGCACGCGCCCGCCTTCGTGATCGACCGTCACCAGTAACGGCGGCGAACGCGCCGCCCGAATATCGGCGACCAGTTGCTGGAGCTGCTCGACGCTCTCGAAATTGCGTGTGAACAGGATCACGGCGCCGACCAGCGGATGGGCCAGCAACTCGCGATCCTCCTCGGTGAGGGTCGTGCCCTGCACGTCGATCATCAGCGGGCCGAGCGTCATAGCAATGGGCCTTCTATGGCTTCACGAATAATGCAGCCGATTCCACGTGGGCCGTGTGCGGGAACATATCCATCACCCCCGCCGACTGCAGCTTGTAACCATGCTCATGCACGAGAATGCCCGCGTCGCGCGCGAGGCTGCCCGGATGGCAGGAGATATACAACACGGTGCCGGCACCAGACTTAGCGACCACCGGCAGCACTTCTTTAGCGCCGGCGCGCGGCGGATCGAGCAGCACCTTGTCGAATTTGCCGGCCCAGAGCGCCGAGCCGATGCTCTCGTCAGCGAGATTGGCGGTGAAGAACTGCGCATTGCCCAGGCCATTTCGCGCGGCGTTCTCTCGGGCCCGCGCCACGAGACCGGCCTCGCCCTCGACACCGACGACCTGCCCGGCACGCCGGGCCAGCGGCAATGAAAAATTGCCCAGGCCGCAGAACAGGTCGAGCACGCGGTCGTGCGGCGTGAGTTCCAGCAGCTGCACGGCGCGATCGATCATCTGCAGGTTCAACGGGCCGTTCACCTGGACGAAGTCCGTGGGCAGGAATTGCAGCGTGAGATCGAAGGACGGCAGCCGGTACTCCAGCGGCTCGAACTGCTCCATCGGCGCGACCGTTTCGTAGCCGCCGGGCTGCAGGAACATTTGCACCGAATGCTCGCGACCGAAGCGCCGTAGCAACTCCTGGTCGGCGTCCGTCAACGGCTCGAGCACGCGCACGACCAGCGCGACCGCATTGTCCGCCACCGCCACTTCGATCTGCGGGACCCGATTGCGAATGCTGAGCGCCGTCACCAGCTCGGACAGCGGCACGATGAGACCATCGAGCGGCGCTTGCAGCACTTCGCAACGCTGCAGGTCCGTGATGTACGGCGTGCTGCGCTCACGAAAACCGACGACCGTGCGGTTCTTCTTCGGCACCCAGCGCGCCGCCAGACGGGCGCGCCGACGATAATTCCAGCTGCCCGCGTGCAGGGGCGGCAAGGTCTCCTGCGGCGTGACCTTGCCGATGCGGGTCAATGAATCCATCAGCTGCTTTTGTTTGAACTGCAGCTGCTGCTCCCCGGACAGGTGTTGCAACACGCAGCCGCCACACATGCCGAAGTGCGCGCAACGCGGATCGACGCGATCCGGCGAAGGCTCGAGCACGCGGAGCAAACGGCCTTCATCGAAGTTGCGCCCCTGCTTGACTCGCTGCCACTCGACCAGCTCGCCCGGCAGCGCATCGTCGATGAACACGGTCTTGCCGTCGACGTGCGCGACGCCACGACCTTCGTGCGACAGATCGGTGATCTTTGCGGTCTCCGGCTGACGAGAGACCCGATTTGGAGCGCGAGCGTTCACGTGCACGGCCCTTGCGAGATCACGTCCGGCGGTGGGCCCCAGGCCGCGAGGAACTCCTGGAAGTGAGGCTTGGGCTGGGCCGCGAGCACTTCGCGCACCCGAGCCACCTCGGCATGATATTCGTCGCGCATCAAGCGCCCGCGCATCAGCTCGAAACGCAAATAGATCAGGAACGTATTCAGCACGTCGGTTTCACAGTAATTGCGGATGACGTCGATCTCGCCGTCGAGATAAGCGTCCCAGACTTTGTCGCCACTCATGCCGAGCTTTCCCGGCAGTCCCAACAACGTCGCGGCCGCCTGCAGACTGACACGCGCACGCCCCTGGAAGCTCGACAGCACATCCATCAGATCCAGGTGCCGCGAGTGATAGCGATTGAGGTAGTTGTTGAAACGGAACGACTGATCTTCCTCCCCCGATTCCCAATAACGCGGCGCGACGATGCCGTGCCGGAGCGCGCGATAGTGCAGCACCGGCAGATCGAAGCCGCCGCCGTTCCAGGACACCAGATCGGGCGTGAACTTGTCGATGCCGTCGTAGAAGCGCTGGATGATCTCGGCCTCGGAGGCATGCGGATCGCCGAGCGACCACACCTTGAAGGTATCGCGCGTGCGCAGCGCCACGGAGATAGCAACGACGCGCTGCTGCTCATAGGAAAGAAACTCGGTGCCCGACTCCTCGCGGCGCTTGGCCTGCATGACATAGCCGACCTGCTTGTCGCTCAGGTCGCCCAGGTCATAGATGCGTCGGCCGAGCTCGACGTCGGGAATGGTTTCTATATCGAAAACGAACACTGGCATGGTCGCGCCTCAGGTGCGCAAAAAATAATTCAGATCCGACGCATCAACACGGCCACGGCGACCACCAGGCCGGCCTCGTCGGTCAGCGTGATGTGACCTTCGCCGATGCCGAGCTGCTCACGCATTCGCTGGCCGCGCTCCGACCAGATGATGCCGGGCCGGCCAAACTCGTTCGCCGCCACGCCCACGTCGCGAATCCACAGTCCGTGCCGGAAGCCGGTGCCCATGGCTTTGACAATGGCTTCCTTGGCGGCGAATCGCATGGCGAGGAAGCGGTCGGGACGGGTCTGCGCGCGATACGCATCGGCTTCGGCCGGCATCAGCAGCCGTTCGACGAAACGCTCGCCGAACTTTTCGTGCAGCCGCTGGATGCGCTGGATCTGCACGACATCCGTGCCGATGCCGAAGATCATCGCCCGGCGCGGGCTTGCAACATCAGCCGCTTCATCTCCGAGACCGCCGTCGCCAGACCATGGATCACGGCATGCGCGACGATGGAATGCCCGATGTTCAATTCGACGATCTCGGGAATGGCGGCGATGGGTTGCACGTTGTCATAGTGCAGACCATGCCCGGCATGCACGGTCAGGCCGAGCTTCGCGGCATGTCGGGCCGCCACTTCGATGCGATTGAGCTCTTTGGCGCGCTGCTCGCCGATGGCTTCGGCATACGCGCCGGTATGCAGCTCGACGACCGGCGCGCCGACGCGCACCGCGGCTTCCAGCTGCGTGGGCTCCGGATCGATGAACAGAGAGACTCGAATGCCCGCGTCTGCCAGCCTGGCGCAGACCTTTTGCAAGGAGTCCTGCTGACCGAGCACGTCAAGGCCGCCTTCGGTCGTGACTTCGGTGCGCTTCTCCGGCACCAGGCACACATCCGGCGGCCGCACTTCCAGGGCGATCCGGACCATCTCGTCGGTCGCGGCCATCTCCAGGTTCAGGCGCGTCTGCAGCGCGTCCTTGCACATGCGGACATCGCGGTCCTGAATATGCCGACGGTCTTCGCGCAGATGGATGGTGATGCTGTCCGCGCCCGCCTGTTCGGCGATCAACGCCGCAAACAGCGGATCAGGATAGGTAGTGCGCCGCGCCTGACGCAGCGTGGCCACGTGATCGACATTGACACCGAGGTGAAGCATTCGAGAATGCTGTCATTTTCCCTTTCTCAACGCCAGCATCACTTGCCGGGTGCGCAGCTCGCGCCCATCCAGACAGCGATCCAGAGCGGCGCGCAACAGGCGCCGGGCATCGGCGCAGACGGTCGGATCCGATAATTCCTCGCGACCCAGAGACAGCAGCGTTGCCCCGGAATAAACGGCCGCGCTCTCGGCGACGCCTTCGACGCGCACCGGCCCCTGCTCCATCCGATAGTGATACGTGGCGTCCGGGTCGAGTTGCGAGCCGTCGTNGGCGTCCCGCTCCAGGGCCAACCCGTAACCGATCGCTTCGAGCAGGCGCTTTTCGAACAGGCGCAACGGNCGAATCGCATCCTCGCGCTTGAGCTGTTCCATCGTCTGNGCATACAGCGCGAACACGTCNGGGTGGCTGTCATGCCGCGCGAACAGCTTCAGCAGCAGCTCGTTCAAATAGAAGCCGTGCACCAGCCGGTCCGCCGGCAAAGGCGTCATCACACCATCGAATTCCGCGCCGGTGAGCTGCCCCGCTTCGCCCCGTCCGCTCCAGGAGACGAGCAGACGATTGAACGGTTGCAGAATGGGCAGCAGCGACGCGCCGGCCTTGGTGCCGCCCCGCGCGCCGCGGGCGAACACGGACACGCGTCCGTGATCCCTAGTGAACAGCTCCAGAATCCGGCTCGTATCCCGATACGGCCGGTGATGCAGCACATAGGCTGGCTGCAACTGAATGCGGCGCGCGTCGCTCAAGGCGCCTCACATCTCATATCCCAGTTGCTTCAGCGCCAGCTCGTTGTCCGACCAGTTCTCCTTGACCTTCACCCACAGCTCCAGGTGCACGGGCCGGCCGAACAGATTGGACATTTCGATGCGCGCCGAGCGCCCCACTTCCTTCAATTGCTCGCCGCCCTGGCCGATGACGATGGCTTTCTGACCGGTGCGCTCCACCCAGATCACGGCATTGACCAGCAGCCGGCCGTCCTCTTCCTTGAATTGTTCGAGGGCGACGGTGAGCCCGTACGGCAGCTCCTGCCGCAGACGCAATGTGAGTTTCTCGCGCACGATCTCGGCGGCCTGGAATTCCGGGCTGCGGTCGGTCACCTGGTCCGGCGGGAAATGCGGCGGCGACAACGGCAGATGCCTGGCGATGATCGAGGGCAACTGTTCGAGATTGCTGTTCTTCAGCGCCGACAGCGGCACGACTTCGACGAAGTCGGCGCGACGGTTGATCTCTTGAATGAACGGCAGCAGGCGCTCGCGCGGCTGCACCTTGTCCACCTTGCTCAGGACCAGAATGATCGGGCGCTTCTGCTGCTTCAGCGCATCGAGCACGCGCTGGTCCTCTTCGCTCCAGCTCAACGACTCCACCACGAACAGGTTGATATCGGCGTCCGCCAGCGATGACAGCGCGGCGCGGTTCATGTGGCGGTTCATCGCGCGACGGGCCGCCGAATGAATGCCCGGCGTGTCGACGAAAATGATCTGTTCCTGCGGGCGGGTCAGGATGCCGAGAATGCGATGGCGCGTGGTCTGCGGCTTGGGACTGACGATGCTCACCTTGCGATGGAGCAATGCATTCAGCAGCGTCGACTTGCCCACGTTGGGCCGGCCCACGATGGCGGCGAAACCGCACCGATAGGTCTCGGGGTAGTCGCTGGCCCCGGCCTCCTCGGGCAGGTCGGCGTCGTCAAACTCAGGGGGCTCCTCATGCATTACGCTGGCTCTCATTAAACGCAGTCAACAACAATTGCGCGGCGGCCTGCTCCGCGCGGCGGCGGCTTGCACCGCTCGCCGAAACTTTCAAACCCAGCGCGCTGACCGAGCAGCGCACCTGGAACACCTGATTGTGCGCCTCGCCGGAGATGGATTCGACTGCGTATGAAGGCAACGGCAGCCCACGGGCCTGCAGCGCCTCCTGCAGCCGCGTCTTGGGATCTTTGAGCTCGGCCGCGCTCGGCAGCTGGCCCAGTTTCGGCACCAGCAGCCGCTCGATCACCGCGGCCGCGGCCTCGAAGCCGCCGTCGAGATAGACGGCGCCGAACAGCGCCTCCAGGGCGTCGGCCAGAATGGATTTGCGTCGGAAGCCGCCGGACTTCAGCTCCCCCGAGCCCAGCCGCAGCTGACTGCCCAGGTCGATCTCCGCGGCAATGACGGCCAGCGCCTCGCCGCTCACCAGGCTGGCGCGGAAGCGGGACAGGTCGCCTTCGTTGGCGGTCGCGAATTCATGGAAGACCAGCTTGGCGACGACGCAGTTGAGCACCGCGTCGCCAAGGAACTCGAGCCGCTCGTTGTGCGAGCCGCCGGCACTACGATGGGTGAGCGCCGACTCGAGCAGGGCCCGGTCGCGGCACTCGTATCCAAGCTTGTCACGCAGCCATTCGGAAGCAGTCTTCAGGCTAGGTCCCCGCCAGGCTCGCCGCGCCGTTCGTCGTGACCGTCTTGTCGAAGTCGACGACCAGCGAGATGTTCGAAATAAAAGGCGCTTCGGCCCGATACCAGGCGCGCATGGTGTAGCCGTTGCCTACCCGCTTGATCTCGATTTCCTTCGAATCGATGCTCGTGATGTCCTCGACCATCCAGCGCCGGCCCAGCGCCTGTCGCAGGGTTTGCGGGGTGCCGCCGGCGTCTTCCTTCGCCGTCTGCTCCATCGCCCGCACCACTGCCATGTACTCCATGTACAGCGGCACTACCCGGATCACGCCATACAGGCCGAGGCCCAGGATGGCGATGATGGTCACCATGCCGAGAAAGGTGGCGCCACGCTGACGGGAACGCATGCTCGGGAACTCCGTTAACCAGGCCGCAAACTGGCCCGCCTGGCGCGAAAGATACTCCAATCAGTGAATTGGAGCGCCGATCCGGTCCCAGATTGGCGCGTTCGGCATGTCCCAGTTCAGCCAGATCCGGACCGCCTTGCCCACCAGGTTGCGCTCCGGGACGAAGCCGACCTCGAAGAAGCGGCTGTCCTTGCTGTTATCCCGGTTGTCGCCCATGAAGAAGTAATGGCCGGCGGGCACGACCTCGTCGTAGTCCCGGCCCTCGCCATCCACCCGGCCCGGCAGATACAGCACGTTGTGATCGACGTTGCCGAGGTGCTCGATTGCCAGCGTCGCGCCGGTATGGCCGTGGCCGGTGTAGGTCCCGACGACTTCGGTGGGGACGCGCTCGCCATTGATATACAGGTTCTGGCCGCGCACCACGATGTGGTCGCCCGGCAGTCCGACCAGGCGCTTGATGTAGTTGGTCGACGGATCCCGCGGCAGGCGGAACACGATCACATCGCCCCGCTGCGGCTCGCCGACAGGCACGATCTTGCTGTTGATGACCGGCAGCCTGAGCCCGTAGGAGAACTTGTTGACGAAGATGAAGTCGCCGTCCAGCAGCGTCGGCATCATCGAATCGGACGGAATCCGGAACGGCTCGAACAGGAACGAGCGGATCAGCAGCACGATCAGGATGACGGGAAAGAACGAGCGCGCGTACTCGACCACCATCGGCTCGCGAACATTGTCCGGCGCCACGCCTTTGGCGCTCGCCGCGGCCACGCGCTGCGGCTTGAAGGCCACCGAGTCGATGCCCCAGATCAGGCCGGTCAGCAACGTTGCTGCCACCAGGATGAAAGAGAAGTCGAAGATCATGCTGTGTCCACTTATTCTTTCTTGGCCTTGCCCACCTGCAGGACGGCCAGGAACGCCTCCTGCGGGATCTCGACCGAGCCCACCTGCTTCATGCGCCGCTTGCCTTCCTTCTGCTTCTCCAGCAGCTTGCGCTTGCGCGAAACGTCGCCGCCGTAGCACTTGGCGAGGACGTTCTTACGCAGCGCTTTCACGGTCGCACGCGCGACCACGTGACTGCCGATCGCCGCTTGTACCGCGATCTCGAACTGCTGCCGTGGAATCAGCTCCTGCATCTTGTCGACCAGCTCGCGACCGCGGGAATACGCGTTGTCGCGATGCACGATCAGCGACAGCGCATCGACGCGATCGCCGTTGATCAGCACGTCGAGCTTCACCAGGGGCGCGCTCTCGAAGCGGTTGAATTCGTAATCGAACGAGGCGTAACCGCGGCTCACCGACTTGAGCCGGTCGAAGAAGTCCAGCACCACCTCGGCCATCGGCATCTCGTATTGCAGAGAGACCTGATTGCCGACGTACAGCATCTTGGTCTGCCGGCCGCGTTTTTCCGTGCACAGCGTGATCACCGCGCCGACGTACTCCGGCGGCAGCAGAATGTTCGCTGTGATGATGGGCTCACGCAGGTCCTCGATCTCGTTGCTCGGCGGCAGCTTCGACGGATTGTCGACGTTGATGGTCGTGCCGTCGGTCTTCAGGATCTCGTACACCACCGTGGGCGCGCTGGTGATGAGATCCAGGTTGTACTCGCGTTCCAATCGCTCCTGCACGATGTCCATGTGCAACAGCCCCAGGAAGCCGATGCGGAACCCGAAGCCGAGCGCCGTCGAGACTTCCGGCTCGTAGTGCAGGGCCGAGTCATTAAGCTTGAGCTTGGCGAGCGCGTCTCTGAAGTTTTCGTAATCGTCGGACTGCACCGGAAACAAGCCGGCGAAGACGCGCGGCTGCACCTGCTTGAAGCCCGCCAGCGGCTCGGCCGCGGGCCGATTGTCGAGCGTAATGGTGTCGCCCACCGGCGCGCCGTTGATCTCCTTGATGCCGGCGATGACGAAGCCGACTTCGCCGGTCTCGAGCGTCTCGCTGGCCTTGGACTTGGGCGTGAAGCGGCCGAGCTTGTCGACGGTATGCGCGCGGCCGGTCGACCACATGCGGATCTTCTGGCCCATGCGCAGCGAGCCGTTCACCACGCGCACCAGCGATACGACGCCGACGTAATTGTCGAACCACGAGTCGATGATCAGCGCTTGCAGCGGCGCGTCCGGATCGCCCTTCGGCGGCGGAATGCGCGCGATCAGCTGCTCCAGCAGCTCGGGGACGTTCTCGCCGGTCTTGGCGCTGACCCGCAGCGCGTCGCCCGCCTCGATGCCGATGATTTCCTCGATCTCCTTGATGACCCGATCCGGCTCCGCCGACGGCAGATCGATCTTGTTGAGCACCGGCACGACTTCGAGGCCCTGCTCGATGGCCGTGTAGCAGTTCGCGACGCTCTGCGCCTCGACGCCCTGCGCCGCGTCCACGACCAGCAGCGCGCCCTCGCACGCCGCCAGGGAACGAGACACCTCGTAGGAGAAGTCCACGTGGCCCGGGGTATCGATCATGTTGAGCTGATACACCTGACCGTCGCGCGCCTGGTAGCGCAGCGACACGCTCGTCGCCTTGATGGTGATGCCGCGCTCGCGCTCCAGGTCCATGGAGTCGAGGACCTGAGCCTCCATCTCGCGCTTTTCCAGGCCACCGCACAACTGGATGAAGCGGTCGGCGAGCGTGGACTTGCCGTGATCGATATGGGCGATGATCGAGAAGTTGCGGATCAGCTTCATCTGCAAAGAGCTTGTAATTGCTGGCCGGGGGACTGGCCGGCGGCGGCGGATTATAGCGGGGTTGGTCAGACCAGTGGGCGCGATAATGCCGGCACGGGCCAGCCCCCGGGCCGGCCGCCGGACGCTTCGACAGCTCGCGGTCACTCCGCCTACAGGCTTGATTAGGCTCGGATAACTGACCGAAGTTCCGGCGGAACGAGCCTTTATGCAGGCGCGCTCAGGGGCACCGACGGGTCGGCGAGGCGCTCAGGATCGGCGCACGCCTTGCTGACGATGAGCTCCCGGCCCTGGAGGTAGTCTTTGGTTGCGTTCACGCAATCGAGCGCGACCACCTGCCCGCCTCTCACGTAAATGACGCAGAAGCTGCGTCTCGCCGGGTCGCCCCGCACCACCGCCCGGTCATGCCCGGCAGACCACCCGACCGTCTGCAACCGCAGATCATATTGGTTCGACCAGAACCACGGCACGGCGCGGTACGGTTCCTCCCGACCGGTGAGCGCTTTGGCCACGGTGTTCGCTTGATCGTTGGCGTTCTGCACGGATTCGAGTCGGATCCGGGCGCCGCCAGCGAACTCGTTGACGTGTGCCGCGCAGTCGCCGATGGCATAGATGTCGGGCAGGCTGGTCTTGCAGAAGGCATCCACTGCCACGCCATTATCGCCGGCCGCGCCTGCTTCCAGCAGCGGCATCACGGCGGGAACGATGCCAATGCCCACGATCACCATCTCAGCGGGCAGCACTGATCCATCTTGCAGTCGCACACCGCACGCACGTCCGGCACGCTCCTCGATGCACTCCACCGATGCATTGGTTCGTACGTCCACGCCGTGACTGCGATGCTCGGACTCATAAAAGGACGACAACGTCTCGCCGGCAACGCGCGCTAGCACTCGACGTTGTGCCTCGAGCACCGTGACGACCTTGCCGAGCTTGGCCAACACGGCCGCGGCTTCCAGTCCGATGTAACCCCCGCCCACGATGACTACGCGCGAGGTCTCGCTCAACGCCTGCCGGATGCGATCCACGTCGGCGCGACTTCTCACCGTATGGACGCCCTGCAAATGATGTCCCGAGCAACTCAGCTCGCGTGCGCGCCCACCGGCCGCCCAGATCAGCTTGCCGTAGGAAATCCGCGTCCCATCCTCGAGCAATGCCCGGTGCGCCACCGGATCGACGGCGGCAACTGCATGACCCAGCAGCAGCTCGATCTGCTGTTTGGCCCAGAAGTCCGGCGTGCGCAACCACGCCCCTTCGAACGGTTTGGTCCCGGCCAGATAGTCCTTGGACAACGCAGGCCGCTCGTAAGGCAGCTCGGGCTCGGCGCCGACGATGGTGACGGCGCCCGCATACTTGCGCATGCGCAGCGCCAGCGCTGTTTGCGCGCCACCATGGCCTGCGCCGACGATCAGGACGTCGGTGTGCCTCAAGCGGCTTCGGCCTCGGCCAGCACGCGACAGGGCAAGCCCGTCAGGTCGGTGCGATGCACCGGCGCGGTGTAGATCGTGAAGGGCCCCGACAACGCGAGCAGCTGCTTCACGTTGTTGAGATTCTCCAGCACGAAGACGCCGCGGTCGGCGCAATACTGATCGACGGCCGCATGTTTCTTCGGGCTCTGGATGCCTGCTGCGTCCACGCCGATCAGGCGCACACCGCGCTCGACCAGATAGGCCACCGTTTCATCCGCGAGCTCGGCGCTCTTCTTCACGTACACGTGCTTCGTGTCGTAGCCGAGCTCGTCGACGTAGCCGGTATGAAAGATGATCGTATCGCCGGGCTCCAGCGGAACGCTGGCCACGTCCGCGATCTGCACTTCGCGGTCGCGAATGTGAGAGATGTCGCAGACCTTGCCCTTGGTCCGGAAACTCTCGAGCGGAAACACCTTGTCCATGACGTCGAAATGAGTCCCGGCATGGCCCGCATCTACGATCTTGCGTACGTAGTCTTCGCCGCCGCTGATCTGCGCAACGGAGATGGGCAGGGACAGATCGATAAACATGTGAAAACTCCCCTTGGTTGCTGGACAAACCCGATTCACGCGCCGGATCGTCAATCTTCCGGCGCAATCACGATGCGTCGTTCGCAGAGCGCCGGCGTCACCTCGACCTGGCAGGCGAGCCTGGACACGCCCGGCCGATAATGTCGGCTGTATTCCAACAGCGTAATCTCATCCCGGCTCGGTACTTGCTGAGCGCCACCGCCGATCGGCTCGACGAATACGTGACAGGTGCCACAGGCCATCTGGCCGCCGCAAACCGAACCCACCGGCACACTCGCATCCTGCAACGATTTCAGCAGGGACCGCCCCGCCTGCGCTTCGATGGTACGTTCGCCGTCATCGTCGACGACCCGCAGAGTCAGCGCCGCGTCCTGTTCAACCAGCATTGCGATCGACCTCAACGAAACATGTCTTTCTGACGACGGATCCTGGCGAACGCCTCGACGTTCTCGGCCCGACAAAACGGATTGGTCAAACGTTCCTTGGTGATGGTGGTCGGCAGCGACGGCCGGCCCGTCTCGCGCAGTCCCGCCGTTTCCTTGAGGCGATAGAGAATCGCCTCGTTGCGCGGCTCGACCAGCTGAGCGAATCGCAAGTTGCTCATCGTGTATTCGTGGGCTGCGTAGATGAGCGTGTCGCCCGGCAAGGCCATCAGTCTGCGCAGACTCGACCACATCTGCTCCGCCGTCCCTTCGAACACCCTGCCGCAACCGGCCGCGAACAAGGTGTCGCCCGTGAACACGACACCGTGCTTGGGCAAGTAGTAAGCGACATGCCCGAGCGTATGTCCCGGCACTGCCAGCACTGCAACGTCACTTCGGCCAAGAGTGAGCTGATCGCCGTCGACCAGCGGACGATCCACCACTGGGATGCGATCGCACTCCACCGCGGGCGCATGCACCACGCAGGCGGCCTCCGCTTTGATCCCCTCATTGCCGCCGCAATGATCCGGGTGCCAGTGGGTGTTCCAGATCTGAGTGATGTTCCAACCCAGCTCGGCCGCGGCGCTCAACACCGGTTGCTCCACCGCCGGATCGACCGCCGCCACTTCGCCGCTGTGCGCGTCGTGGATCAACCAGACGTAATTGTCTTGGAGCACCGGGACACACACGACCTCCAGCATCTCGATGCCCCTACCAGGTTCCCACGTTGGGCATCGACATCCACGGCTCTCGCCGCGCGAGCGCTTCACCTTTCTGTACCAGCTCGATGGAGATGTTGTCCGGCGAGCGAACGAAAGCCATGAAGCCGTCGCGCGGCGGCCGATTGATCACGACGCCGTTGTTCTGCAGGTGCTGACAGGTGACATAGATGTCATCCACCCACAACGCGATGTGGCCGAAATTCCGGCCACTCCCGTAGCCGCGTTCATCCCAGTTGTAGGTCAGCTCCAGTTGCGCACGCTGCGCGTCGCCCTCCGCCGCCAGAAACACCAGCGTGTAACGCTGTTCCGGATTCTCCAGCCGGCGGATCTCCCGCATTCCGAGCAAGGCAAAGAAGCGGATGCTCTGGTCCAGGTCGGAGACGCGGATCATGACGTGATAGAACTGCATGGCGCCTTTATTTCCTCACGCGGCGTCTAGACCTGTCCCGGCGCGAAGAAATCCGCTTCGACACGCCACGTGTCTCCGCAGCGCCGCCACGTAGCCACGTAGCGAAACTTGGCTTCTTCGCCGCCGTTGCGCGGCTTCATGTAAGCATTCGACACTTCGTAGGCCAGATCCTCGCCGCCGCGAATGGTCAACGGCACCTGCCGCACTTCGCTGAATTCCTCGAACAGTCCTGCGAACAGCGCGATCAGCGCTTGCCTGCCGATCACTGCCTGGTCGCCGCCGGAGGCGAGCGGCTGCAGCTCGTCGGGCACGTAGTAATCGTTCACCAGACTCACTGCGTCACGCGCGGCGAAATGTTTCTCCAGCAACCGTGCGCGGGCCTGGATGATGGACTTCAACTCTGCAGGGGCTTCGTACACTTTTGTTCTCCTCATCAACGAATGAAATCGCGGGACGGATGCGAGCGCGGATACTGGGCGAGAAAGCGCAGGAACTTGACCAGCGCCTGATCCGATTTGGTGAAGTGGCCGGCTTTGAAACGAATGGTGTTGAGCACCGCCGTGTCCTCGTCCACAGTCCGTTGCAGCAGGAACCGCCCGAAGTCGATCCGCTCGCGAATCGTCTTGCCCGCCTCTGTTGCTACATTGCGAACCGCGATGGAAACGAACGGCTCGAAAGTGCCTGGCCGGGGCAGCGAATAACCGGCCGACACGCCGAGCCACCAGCCGTCCACCAGGCCTTGTTGAATGAAGGTGCTGGTGCCGCGAATGCCGGCTTGCCACGCAATTGGGATGCCGTTCTGGTGGATGGCATCGAAGTTATAACGGAAGCCCCACTCGTCCCATTCGAACGAGTCCAGCACGTTCGCTTTGAACTGCACGCCGTGCACCACGGCGACGTGTTGGAAATCCGGCGTGTTACACGACAGCACCCAGGGATCGCAGGGATAGAGCTGACCCACGAACGGCTCGAACACCAGCTCCTCGTCCGGATACTCGAAGTCGAACAGCTGGAAGCGCGGCTCGGGCCCGTTATAGATCCAGACGATGCCGAAGCGTTCCTGCACCGGAAAGGTATAGAGGAATGCTCTGGGTGGCGGACACGTGTTGTCGGCCGTGCGCGCGCACATGCCATTGGGATCGTATTCCCAGCGGTGAAAGGCGCACTGGATGTTGTTGCCGACCACGGTGCCGACGGAGAGATCCGCGCCGACGTGCGGACAATAGGCGCTTTGCCCACGCACCACGCCATCCGCGCCCCGATAGATGATTACGCGACCGTCGAGGAAATTCTTGCCGACCACCTTGCCGACCGGCACTTCACTGGCCAACGCAATCGGAAACCAGGATTCGCTGAACAGCCCGTCGTCTCCTTCGCGTGGGAACTTGATGCTTTCCATGCGCCGGCGTTCCGCGACGGGGATCACGTCGGGTCGGGTCTGCCGCTGTACGGTCTCGGGCGTGGTGGCCATGCACTTTCTCCTGCTAGCGTTGCAACGTTGGCGTGGCGATGTCGTCTGCGATCCAGCATGTCGCGAGGCTTTTTCGCTGACTACCCGTCCATAGGACCTGCTGGCGCCGTCCAGCGAGTGGCCAGCCGAAGCGGCATGAGCTATCCGAACGGACGGGTCGTTCTCGCCGATCGGACGTGTGTGCGACCTGCCCCGAACGTGGGAAGCTGCCGAGCGGACGATTGCAAACATTCGCCTGCCACGGAGCAATTGATGATGAGCAAAGCTTTCCTGTTCGTCGTGACTTCGCACGATCAACTCGGCGCGACGGGCAACAAGACCGGCAGCTGGCTGGAGGAGCTGGCCGCGCCTTACTGGCGGCTCAGAGATGCCGGCTACCAGATCGATATCGCCTCGCCCAAAGGCGGGCCGGCGCCGCTCGACCCGCTGAGCCTGGAGAACGAATGGATCACCGCGGCTGGCCGTCGCTTCCGCGCGGACGAGGTGGCGGGTCGCTCACTGGCGGAAACGAAGCGCCTGGATCAGGTCGATCCCAAGGACTACGCCGGGCTGTTCCTGGTCGGCGGCACCGCGACCGTCTGGGACTTTCCCAACAACGACGCGCTCCGCAAGCTCATCGAGGACCAGTTTGCTCGAAACAAGGTGGTCGCTGCGGTTTGCCACGGCGTGATCGGTTTGACGCAGGCCGTCGATGGCAACGGCGAGCCCATCGTGAAAAATCGCAAGGTGACATCGATCAGCAATGCCGAAGACGTCATGATGGGCCTCGATAAGATCGTGCCGGTGCTGCCCGAAGAAATGCTTCGCAAGCTGCGCGCGGTGTATAGCTGCTCGGCTCCGTTGGCTGAGCACGTCGTCATCGATCCGCCGCTGTTCACGGGCCAGAATCCGGCGTCCGCGGCGCCGCTGGCCCGTGCGATCCTCGAACATCTCGAGCGCTCCCACCGGGCTGGCTGATCGCGGCATCAAACATCCACGAGACTTCGATAGCGCGCCAGGGCCTGAGTACGGTTCTGGGCGCGCAGCTTGCGGTAGATGTTTCTCAGGTGGAATTTCACGGTCGCCTCGCTCAAGCCGAGACGATGCGCGACCACTTTGTTTTGATGACCTTCGCCCAGGATCAACAGGATCTGCCGCTCTCTGGCCGTCAGCGGATCGTCGTGCATCGAGATGGCAGTCTCCGGGGCCACTCGCAGCGTCGGTCGAACTTCGAGTGTCGCGCGCGACAGCTCCGGTTGGCTGGCGTGCAGCCCATCGCCGCCATCCAGGAACAGGCGCACGGGAAGCCCGCCACCGCACAGCGCCCGAGCTGCCGCGAAATGACCAGCTGACGCCTGCGAATCGCCGCGCCGATAGCTGAGCCGCGCACGGGCGATTTCCAGCTGGACATGCAGCCTGGTCGCGCCACAGGTCTGCGCAATCCGCGCTGCCGCCAACTCCACCAACGCCTCGGCACGGTCCAGATCGCCGTTGCTCTCGGCAAGACGAGCGCTGATGAGCGCGCCGCTGATCCGCTCCTGCCAGGTCAGAAAAGGCACGTCGTCGAGCCGCTCCGCATCGAGAATCCCCAGAGCTGTTGCTTCCTCGGCGGCGCGCTCCAGTTCATTCAATCGCAACGAGACTTCTATGGAAAGCAATGAGAGCGCCCACTGCAGTCGCGGCGAATTGAGCCGTTTGGCCATCTCGCTGCCGTAGGCGATGATGCCCCGCGCTTCGCTGGGCGCACCTTGCGACAGTGCGGCGCGTGCCGCCTGCGAGTGACTCCAGATCTGCATCTCCGACCATTGTTCGATGGCCCCGACGATGCCGACCAGCTCGGTCATGTCGGTCAACGGATCCGGCCGGCCCAGCTCGAACAGCAGTCCGGCCCGGACCACGCCGGTCATGGCGCACAGCCGCTGATCGTTCGGAAAAAAGAGCCGCGTCATCTGTTCGGCCAGCGTGATTTCCTGCAGCGCGCGTTCCAGATCGTTGCGCCAGAACCGGTCGAGCACTCGATGCAGATGCATGAACAGCGAGCCATAGATGCCCTCGGTTTCGCCGTACTCCTGTTCGGCGGCCGTGGCCAGCGTTTGCGCACCGTCGATGTCACCCCGGCAGTAACGATCCCAGGACAGCAGGATCAGCGCCAAAGCGCGACCTTCATGATCGCCCTTGGGCCCGGTGGCCAGATAGCGCGTGAGCGCGGGCACGGTGTTGGCATGCTGAGTGTCGTCGCGCAGGCTGACGACAATCGTCTCAGCAAGCGCCAGCTGATCCGTGAGCGCGGAACCCGCCACGACATCTGCCAGCCCGGTACGCTTGACTTCCTCCAGGCAGATCTCGGCTTGCTCTAGATTGCCTTCGTGCGCGTACACCACCGCAAGCGACAGCAGCTGGCCAACCGGTGCGCCCTGAGGCGCGACGCCTACTGCTTCCAACAGCTGATGTGCCGCGGAAACGCCGTACTGCACGACCAGATTTTGATAGCCGACGCGATCCAGCAATCGCAACGCGTGATCCCGATCGCCCGCTTCGATGGCATGGCGCAAAGCTTCGGCATTGCGTCCTCGCCCGGCGAACCAGATCGCCGCCCGCCGATGCAAGGCGCGGTGCTCATCGTCCGCCTGCCATGCGAGCCGGGTTTCGAGAAAGCGGCGGAGCATTTCGGAGAAATAGAACTCCGGCGTGCCGCGTCGTCGCAGCAGCAAGCCATCGGTGTGATGCAACCGTTCCACCAGCTCGGTGGCGTTGCGGCCGATCAGGGCGGTCGCCAGCGACAGATCGAAGCGCTCGACGACGACCAGCCGGCTCATCGCTTCGCGCATCTCGGGCGGCAGCGTTTCGAGCACCTCCGCCCGATAATATTCATTCAACTGATCCTGCCAGCTGCCGGCACCGACCAGATCGCGAGCCGACACGTCCAGCACGCGCCTGGCAAAGCCAACGGCCACGGCTTCGCCGCTGGTTTCATAGTGGAGCTTGCGCGTGTACAGCTCGGGCACGCCTGCAAACAACTCGTGCGTTTCCAGCGGTGTCAGGTTCAGATCGGACGGACCGATCTCGAAGATCTGATCGCGCGCTCGCAACGCGCCCAAAGGAATAGTCAGGCGCTGCCGGCTCGCCGCCAGCAACCGAACGTTCACGGCATGATTGAGGAAGCCGCTGAGCACCTCGCCCGCGATTCTGCCGTCGACCACCTCGTATTGGTCCAGCACCAGCACGAATCGAGTTTCGGTGCGATTGCAAACGGCGGCGAGATGTTGAGCCACATGAATGGCGGATCCTCGCAGCACGTCGGCGCGGATCTGCCGAAAGCCGTGCGCTACGTCGGTGCAGCCCGCTTTCTCGAAGGCTGTCGCGAGGCCGCTCACGAAGCGCGACAGCTCCTGATCGGCTTCGTCGACCGTCAGCCACGCGACCGGACGGCCCATGTCCTCGCAGACCCCTCGCCATTGCGCAAGCAACGTCGTCTTTCCGGATCCCGCCGGCCCTCGCACGATGGAGAGCTGCTTGATGAGCGTGGCTTCGGTGAGATTGCGCAACAGCTCTTTGCGAACCACCGTGTGGCCGCTGGTGGGGCGAGGTGCGTAGCGATACGGCAGCATCGCTTCGATGCCGCTGCCCGATGAAGCCGTCTGTTCTGGAGTCACGCTGGACACGCAATGCTCTCGGTCTTGCGGAACAGACTAGAGCCATCGCCACTGCCACCGCAACGGCACCGGCCCATCCCTTCGGCTAGGTCGAGCCCTCTGCGGTGCCACGCCTTCCTCCTTCCAAAAGGCGGGTAGGCATGCGCCCGGCCACGGCACAACCTAAATCCCGTTCCGCCGCCCGCCTATAAATAAAGAGAGGGGAGTAAGTCGATGCAATACTCGAACGAACGTAGCCGGCATGGTTTGTTTGCGAGCGCCGTCCTCGCCGCGGCGCTGGGGCCGCCTGCGCCAGCGTTCGCGCAGAATGCTCCAGACAGCGCCGCGCCCGCCACCGATGCAACAGCAATGGAGGCCAGCAATCTCGAAGAGATCACCGTCACGGCGCGACGCCGCAACGAACGGCTGCAGGATGTGCCGATCGCCGTCACGGTCCTGACCAGAGAGGAGATTGCGCGGGCCGGCATCGAGAGCGTCGGCGATTTCGTGAACCTCACGCCCAACGTGACATTCAACAACGCCCTGAACCTCGGCCGGAACTTCCTGACCATCCGCGGCGTGGTGCAGTCGATCTACGGCCCGCCGCCGGCAGCCATCGTGGTCGATGGCGTGCTGCAAATGTCGCCGCTGCAATTCAACGTCGATGAATTCGATCTGCAACAGGTCGAGGTGCTCAAGGGACCGCAAGGCGCGATCTACGGCCGCAATGCCATTGCCGGCGCGATCAACATGACGACCTTGAAGCCGAGCTCCGAATTTCAGGCGCATGGCCTGGTGAGCTATGCCCGCGGCGATGAATGGCAGAGCAAGGCATCGGCCAGCGGCGCCGTCATCCCTGGCCTGCTGTACGTGCTCGGCGGCATTTCTTACACCGATCGTCGCGGCCAGGTGAGAAACCTCACCACTGGCACCTACTCCGACAAACTGGACGACGTGACGGGTCGACTGCGCGTCGTGCTCACGCCGACCGAGAACCTCGAAGCCGATCTGAAATACACCTACTCGGATGCGAAGGGCCACGATCCCGCTTACGTCATCAGCGGCTCCGGCGATCCCGCCATCAGCTCCGATCCGCTCGAATCGAATCGCGTCGGCACCAATCCCCGAACCCTGCACGACCTCTCGGGAAAGCTCACCTGGAGCCCGAGCTTCGCCACCGCGACCCTGACGCTCGCTTACGTGGACATCGAAGAGAACCTCACCGAAGACCTGGACTACACGCCGATCGATTTTCTGGCGGCGGCGCAGGACCAGCACGATCGCGGCTTCTCACAGGAGCTGCGCTTCGCCTCCCCCGAGGACGGCAACTTTCATTGGCTGTTCGGCGGCTACCACATTCGCTCGCATGACGACATCGGCGTGCGTATTTTCGCCGACCCGTTCTATCTCGGACTGACGCCCGCGCCCACCAGCGCGGCCACCGCGATCAGCAGCTCCTTGGATCGAAACCGGGGTGAAACGTGGTCCGGGTTCGCCCAGGCCGCGTACGATCTCGGCGCTCGATTCACGGTGGAAGCGGCCGTTCGCTTCGACAGCGATACGGTGAGCCAGAATGCCGCCGACGGCACCTCGCGACGCATCCGCTTCGAGAAGTGGCAACCGAAAGGAACATTGACTTGGAAGCCCGCCGCGGACCTGACAGTGTATGGATCGGTCGGGCAAGGCTTTCGGAGCGGCACCTTCAACGCGAGCGAAGCGACGTTCGGCGCCGCGGTGGTTCGGCCGGAGGTCGCGACCACTTATGAGATCGGCGCCAAGACCCAGCTGTTCGAGCGGCGTTTGACCTTGAACGCGGCGCTGTATGAAACCGACCTCGACAACGGTCAGTTCTATCTGTTCGATGCGGTCGCGGGCACCAACGTGCGCATCAACATCGATAAAACTCGAATCAGAGGATTGGAACTGGAGACTGCGCTGCGCCTCGCCGACGGCTTCGGCGTGCACGCCAGCTTCGGCTACACCGACCCTCAGGTCAGAGCGTTCACACCGGTGCCGGGCTATGGCGGTGAAGCCCGCGCCTATATCGGCAACGAGCCGCCGCGCGTCTCCAAAGTCACGGCGAACTTCGGGTTCGACTACCAGATCGCCCTCGGCAACGACCTGGCCTGGTTCGTACGGCCGGAGTACCGGTTCATCGGTCGCTATTACTGGAACCTGGAGAACAGCTATCGCCGGCCCGATCAGGAGTTGCTCGATATCCGCGCCGGGCTCAGAGACGCCGGCGACCGCTGGGCCCTGACCGGCTTCATCAAGAATGCCCTCGACGAGAAAGTCACGTCGGACTATGCGCCGTTCATCAACTCGGGACATCCGTCGGGTCGGGATGTCTACTATCCGCCGGTCGGTTCGATCTACGGCGTGGAAATGACGTATCGATTCTGAGACCAGTGCACCGCGATGCGGGCCGTCAGCGAATCTGGCGGACCCGCTCCCGGTCCAGGCGGTAATCGCAGACGAAGTCGCCGTCGGCCAGTAGAACCGGCACCCGGTGACCGTATTTGCGAGCCAGTGCCGGGTCGCCGTCCACGTCCACCACGCTGACCTGCGCGGCCTCGGCGGGGCTCAACTCTTCGGCCAGCTCCGTCAATAGTTGCTCGCACAGGCTGCATTCGGCCCGGCTGAGCACCGTCCAGGTCGTCATTACTGCTGGGGCGGCGGCGGTTCGGCGGGATGCTGGTTCGGCTGTTGCGCCGCTGGCGGCGGAGCCGGCGTCGCGGGCACAGGAACCGTCCTGGCCTCGTCCTTGGTGACGCTCGCGGCGATTGCTTCGAGAGTCACGGGCGGCACTTCGCCGACCGCCGTAACCTGGTGACCGTCCATGGCTCGCGAGAACGCAAACGCCGCGCCCACTTTGGCCAGTCCTCGCAGCGGCTGTGCCTGCGGGTCGGCCGGCTCGATGAACACCGACACCGATGCCAGGCCGTCCGAATACACCAGGTGCTGCACCGGGACATTGGACCCGGCGATCAATTGAATGCGCCACGCCGTCAGCCGGAAGCCCGCGGGCAGGCGAATCACGCCCCACCCTCCGACCTGACCCGCAGCCAGCTGCGGCTGGGCGTCCTGCCGGATCCAGCGAAAACCTTCGCCGGTGATCGATGGCTTGAGACTGTCGGCGGGAATACGGTCGCGGAAGTTCAGCTCCGCAAACAGGATCTGCTCGATGACCCGGCCCTCGCGATCGCACAGCTGCGACTTCAGCGGCATGGCCGTTTCATCGTCCAGCCACAGGCGATAACCGTAGCGGAACTGGTCGCGCGGCGTGACATTGATCACCTGGGTGCGACGCCCCAGCGCCTTGGTGAACGGACCGCGCTCGATGTTGTAGTGAGCTTCGAGCTCCTCGTTGTACGCCGGCACGGCGGCGAGCAGCGTGTTGTCGTCGGTGCGCTTTTCCACCAGCACCGTGCGCCGGTCCGGCAGATAGCAAACGACTTCGCTCTGATTGCGGATGATCTCGCGGCCGCTGCCGTCGAGGGACACCAGCCGCTCGGTCACCTTGCCCTTGTCGACGCGGTGATAGATCCGCATCGCTTCGGAACGCGAATCGCGCAGGTGGAAAAAACGCCCTTCGTAGTTGCGGGTGGCGAGCGCCTCGGACATGCGCTCCAGCCACTGGCGGGCTTCGCGGTCCCCGGCATGCGCCGTGGACAGCACCGCAAGCAACGCGGCGATCAGACTAACCGGCCATCTCATCATGGGGACAGTGGCACGCCGTGCAGCCATCAGCGTTCCGGAGCGCCGTCGTCGCCAATGGAAATCTTGATCTCGGCTTCGCCGGACTCAAGCGCCTGGGCCTCGGCGTCATCGGCCAATACGCCGCTCAATACCGAGCGACGGCCGAGCGGCGAGGAATATTCGCTGTGCGCCACCACGTAATTGGTGAGGCGAGTCGCCGGGATGAACGCGGACCTCGAGGTGGAGGTCGGCACCACGTAGCTCGACCCTGGATCCGAAGTGATCACAGGCTCGTTCGCAGCGGGCTGGTTCGTTGCAATCAAAGGCGCACCGACCGGCGCGAGATCCGACTGACCCATCGGCTGCATCGTGAACACGGCGACGGCAGCGACGCCGGCGGCAATGGCCATGCCGGCAGCGGGACGCAGATAACGAACGGCGTGGGGAGAGATTCTGGAAGTGTGCGCGGTGGCCGCCTGCCGAGCGACGTTCGGCTGGACCACCGGCACCGGCGCCTCGCTCCGGGCAGGCTCCGCGGCTACCGCGGCCATGACCCTGCTGGCGAAATCCGGGGAGGCAACCGCCGGACGCTCGGCCCGCATCGCCTCGCCGATCAGCGAGTAGCGCCCGATGGCAGCACGCAGCTCGGCCCCCCGCTCCACCCGCTTCAAGAGCAGATCGAGCTCCGCCGGCGGCAACTCGCCGTCCAGGCAGGCAGAAAGCTGTTCGTTCAGAGCATCCGTCATGCTGTCACCACGATCGTCATCGCCCATCCAATTTGCCACAACTCAACACCTGCCGGAGCACCCAATCCGCCCTGCCCCCGATCGTTCAATCGAGCAGCGGCTTGAGCTTTTTGTCGATGGCCTCGCGCGCCCGGAAGATCCGGGATCGCACCGTCCCCACCGGGCAATCCATCGCTTCCGCAATCTCCTCGTACGACAGCCCTTCCAACTCGCGCAGCACGATGGCCGTACGCAGGTCTTCGGGCAGTTGCTCCATGGCCTCCTCGACCACGGCGCGAATCTCGTCGGTCAGCAGCACTCCCTCCGGAGTATCCGCTTCCTTCAGTTTCGCCTGCCGGTCGTACTGCTCCGGATCCTGCAGGTCCAGGTCGAAGTCCACCGGCCGGCGGCGCTGCGACACCAGCGCGTTCTTCGCGGTGTTGATCGCGATCCGATACAACCATGTATAGAACGCACTGTCGCCGCGAAACGATGCCAGCGCCCGATAGGCCTTGAGGAACGCCTCCTGCGCGACATCCTCGGCCTCGGCCGCATCGTTCACGAACCGGCCCACCAGCTTCAACACGCGATGCTGATATTTCAGCACCAGCAGGTTGAACGCCGTCTGGTCGCCCGCCTGTACTCGCCGGACCAGCTCCTGGTCGGTGTCATCCGGGTTGGTCGTCAAGCGCTCGCTCCCTGCCGGACCGGCGGAAGCGCGCTCATCGGCAACGCCACGACTGCTTCCATAGACTGGCGGCCCGCGCGAAAGTTCGGCGGGACACAAGTGTTCCTGAACACTCGCTGAGCGATTGCGTGACCCGGTTCAAAAAGCATCGTCACGCACCGATCAGACCAGCCTTGCAGACCGATTCCAGCCGTAAACGCACGCTCAGCCGACGCAGCTCCCGGGGTAGTACGTCGCCCGTCAGTATCAACATCGAGCGATCTCCGGCACCGGTGTGCCAGCGAAGCCACAACCAATGGCTGCCGGCGCGCGATCCGGCGGACAACGTTGCAGGAATATTTTTCCGGGCGGCGCTGGAGAGGGTCCAGGTGCCGTCGGAGAGCCAGCTGACAGCCGTCAACCGATGCGCTCCGGCGAGCCAGCCCTGGGACCACAGGCCGAGCCCGACCACGGCGGCGGCCACTACGAAAAAGAGTGCGGCGGATAACGGCGGGAGGGGCAAAAGCATGCTGGCCGCCGCAACTCCCAGGAGCGCGAGCGCGCCAAGCCGCCGCTCGGAGCGACGGCTCCGAACGTCAAGCGTCAGCGCCCTGCTGGGCGTCAAGGTTGCGGAGTATGGCGATGACATGCGCCCAATCCGGATCGTCCGGGACCTCTCGTTGCACTACGTAGGCGAACAGCTGCGGGTCTGGCGCCTCGAGCAATGCTACGAAGGCCTGTTGTTCGGCAGCCGGGGCGGAAGGATACCGTTCCTGGAGATACCGTTCGAGCAGCACGTCCAACTCGCGCATGCCCCGCCGGCAACGCCAGCGGAGCTGTCCCACGGTCGGATGGCCGCTCATCAGTGACTGCGCTCGGCGATCTTCTTCTTGATCTCGGCGATGGCCTTGGCCGGATTGAGGTCCTTCGGACAGGCCTCGGTGCAGTTCATGATGGTGTGGCAGCGGTACAGCCGGAACGGATCTTCCAGCGCATCGAGCCGCTCGCCGGTGGCCTCGTCGCGGGTATCCACGATCCACCGATACGCCGCCAGCAGCGCCGCCGGGCCCAGGTAACGGTCGCCGTTCCACCAGTAGCTCGGGCACGAGGTGGAGCAGCAGGCGCACAGAATGCAGGCCGCCGGACGATCGATCTTCTCCTGATCTTCCTTCGACTGCAGCCGCTCGCGATCCGGCGGCGCCGGGGTGCGGGTCTGCAGCCAGGGCTTCACCGACGCGTACTGCGCGTAGAAATTGGTGAGGTCCGGCACCAGGTCCTTGATCACCGGCATGTGCGGCAGCGGGAAAATCTTCACCGTGCCCTTCACATCCTCGGTGGCGCGCGTGCAGGCCAGCGTGTTCACGCCGTCGATGTTCATCGCGCACGAGCCGCAAATGCCCTCGCGGCAGGAACGGCGGAACGTCAGCGTCGGATCGATCTCGTTTTTGATCTTGATCAGCGCGTCGAGCACCATCGGCCCGCAGGTCGACATGTCCACTTCGTACGTGTCGTAACGCGGGTTCTGGCCCGACTCCGGGTCGAAGCGGTAGATGCGGAACGTGCGCACGTCCTTGGCACCCGCGGGTGCCGGATAGGTCTTGCCGACGCCGACGACCGAGTTCTTGGGAAGACGGAATTGCGCCATGGTCAGTACACCCTCGCCTTGGGCGGAACGACTTCTACGTCGTTGGTCAGTGTGTTCAAGTGCACCGGGCGGTAGTCGAGCGACACCTTGCCCTGCGGATCCACCCACGAGAGGGTGTGTTTCATCCAGTTCACATCGTCGCGCTCCGGATAGTCCTCGTGGGCGTGCGCACCACGGCTCTCCTTGCGGTTCTCGGCGGAGACGATGGTCGCCACCGCCTGACTGCGCAGGTTGTCGAGCTCCAGCGTTTCGATCAGGTCGGTGTTCCACACCATGCCGCGATCGCTGACGTTGACCTCCTCGAACGACTTGAACACTTCCTGCATCTTCTGCACGCCCTCGAGGAGCGATTCGGAAGTGCGGAACACGGCCGCGTGGTTCTGCATCACGCGCTGCATGTTCAGGCGAATGTCGGCGGTCCTGAGCGAGCCCTTGGCGTTGCGGAACTTGTCGATGCGGCTGAGCGCGAGGTCGCCCGCATCCTTCGGCAGCGGCCGATGCTTGGTATTCGGCTTGACGATCTCGGCGGCGTGACGCGCGGCCTCGCGGCCGAACACCACCAGGTCGAGCAGCGAGTTCGAGCCGAGACGATTCGCGCCGTGCACGGACACGCACGCCGCCTCGCCCACCGCCATCAGGCCCGGCACGACGGAGTCGGGGTTGCCGTTCTTCAACGTCACCACTTCGCCGTGATAGTTGGCCGGGATGCCGCCCATGTTGTAGTGAACCGTCGGCAGCACCGGAATCGGCTGCTTGGTCACATCGACGCCGGCGAAGATCTTCGCGGTCTCGGCGATGCCCGGCAGCCGCTCGTGAATCACTTCGGCACCGAGGTGCTCGAGGTGCAGATAGATGTGATCCTTGTGCGGGCCGACGCCGCGGCCTTCGCGGATCTCCATGGTCATGGAGCGGCTGACCACGTCGCGTGAGGCCAGGTCCTTCGCGTTCGGCGCATAACGTTCCATGAAACGCTCGCCTTCGGAGTTGCGCAGAATGCCGCCTTCGCCGCGCACGCCTTCGGTGATCAGACAGCCGGCACCGTAGATGCCGGTCGGATGGAACTGCACGAACTCCATGTCCTGCAACGGCAGGCCGGCACGCAACACCATGCCGCCGCCGTCGCCCGTGCAGGTGTGAGCCGACGTACAGGAGAAGTACGCGCGACCGTAGCCGCCCGTCGCGAGAATCGTCTGGTGACCGAGGAAACGGTGCACCGTGCCGTCCGCCATGTTGATGGCGACCACGCCGCGGCACTCGCCGTTGTCCATGATCAGATCGACGGCGAAGTATTCGATGAAGAACTGCGCTTCGTGACGCAGCGCCTGCTGATACAACGTGTGCAGCATCGCGTGACCGGTACGGTCCGCCGCCGCGCAGGTGCGCTGTGCGGTGCCCTTACCGTAGTGCGTCGTCATGCCGCCGAACGGACGCTGATAGATGCGGCCGTCATCGGTGCGCGAGAACGGCACACCGTAGTGCTCCAGCTCGATCACCGCGCCGGGCGCTTCTTTGCACATGAACTCGATGGCGTCCTGGTCGCCGAGCCAGTCCGAGCCCTTGACCGTGTCGTACATGTGCCAACGCCAGTCGTCCTCGCCCATGTTGCCGAGCGCGGCGCTGATGCCGCCCTGCGCGGCCACCGTGTGGCTACGGGTCGGAAACACTTTCGTCACGCACGCGACCGACAGGCCGGAATGCGCCAGACCGAAAGTAGCTCGCAGGCCGGCACCGCCGGCACCGACTACGACCACGTCGTAGTTGTGATCGATGAACTGATAGGCGCTCATGCGGCGCTCCCGAAGGCAATGCGCAGCACGGAGAAGATGCCGAGAGCGCCGAGAAGGAAATGAATGAACTGCAGAACGATCTTGGTGGCGATCTTGGCACCGTGGCTGGCCACGTAGTCCTCGACCACCTCCTGCACGCCCAGCATCGAGTGATACAGCATCGTGCCGATCAGCAGCGACAGCAGCACCGCGTTGACCGGCGCCGCGATCCACGCCGTGACGGTCGCATAACTCACATCGGGCATGCGCACCAACGCGAACACGAACCACAGGCCGAGCAGCACCAGCGCGACCGACGAGACGCGCAGCGCCCACCAGTGGCCAACGCCGTTGCCCGCCGCGCCCAGCCCCAGAACCCGTCCTACCGGACTGCGCAGACTCATACTTCACCCCGGCGCACGAGCACGAACCAGAACAACGCGGTCAAGGCCACCGCGCCCCAGAAAGCGATCATGCCGCTGGTGCGCGCCATCTTCTTCTCGAAGCCATGGCCGGTGTCCCAGGCCAGGTGCCGCACGCCGTTCAACAGGTGATAGAAGAACGCGAACGAAAAACCGACCAGCAGCGCCTTGGTCAGCGGGTTCGCGAACACCGCCTGCGCCGAGGCGTAGGCCTCGGGCCCGCTGGCAGCGGCGACCAGCCAGTAAACAAACAACAGCAGCCCGACGGACAGCGCGCAGCCCGTGACCCGGTGCAGGATGGACAGCGTATTGGTGTACTGCCATCGATACATCATGAACGGCGACAACGGCCGCTCGTACTTGGGATTGGTCATGTGGTAATGGCCTGAATTACGGACAAGCGGATCAAAAATCGATGCAACGGCCGGCTTTTTCCCAATCGCCGAAGCGCGTCGGCTCCGGCCCGTCGCGGCCGCCGATCTCTTTGGGTGCCTGCTCGCCGGTGGAACCTGGCGCGCGCGGTTCTGTCCCTGTCTCGGTCGCGGCCGAAACAGCCGGCCCCAGGCCATCGGCCCCGGCTGGCGAATCTGGCCGCAAATTTGTATCTGGCATGGAACCGGACGATGATGTCAGTGACCGTTCAAACGGGCGGTAGTGTGCCAGAACCCCCCCGGGGTCGGAACGCTGCCCTTATCTTTTGTGGCGATGCTTGATTTCGGATTTCACGAATGTCTGCCCCTGTTTCCGCCCCGGCCAGCGCCGGACCCGACGTGAGCCCGCTCGGCGGGCTCGCCACGATCATGGTGAGCGGCGCCGACGCGCGCGCCTATCTGCAGGGTCAGCTGACGGCCGATCTGGACACGCTCGATTCGAATCGAGTGCAGCTGGCCTGCTGCAATTCCCCGCAGGGCCGCGTCCAGGCGGTGTTCTGGATGCTGGCTCGCACCGACGGCATCGCCCTGGTGCTGCCGGCGGCGCTCGTCGACAGCACGGTGCTGCGCCTTCGCAAGTATGTGCTTCGGGCAAAGGCGAAGATCGAACCGGCGAAACATCTGCAGGTCGGCATCGCGCCCCGCTCTGCTCTGCCCGCTGACCTGACTCTGACTCCAGCGACCTCGCATCGTGAAGTCGAATGCGTGAGCTATTTCACATTGCCCGGCGTCGAGGATGTGCTGGTGCTCGGCGCCCTGTCCGCACCCTCCGATGCCGCGCGCGACCACCAGTGGCACGTGTCATCCGTGCGCGCGGGCCTGCCGCAGGTTTATCCAGAAACTCACGAAGCATTCGTCGCTCAGATGCTGAATATCGATCTGCTCGGCGGGATCAGCTTCGAGAAGGGCTGCTACACCGGGCAGGAGATCATCGCCCGCACCCATTTCCGCGGAGCCGTCAAGCGGCGGATGTTTCTTTTCCACAGCGCGGGCGCGGTGCCTACGCCCGGTACGCGCGTGTTGGCTGGCGAGCAGCACGCAGGCGATGTGGTTGATGCTGTCGCGACCGAAGACGGATGTGACGTCCTGGCGGTCATCAGCCTCGCGCAGCTCAATAGCGAGCTGCACGTCGATGGCCAGGAAGGGGTGCTGGCGCGGGTGGCGATGCCGTATTCGCCGGAGTAAGAGGTTTGGCAAGGGAGATTTGGGGGACCGGTTGGTGGTCCCTCGTGGCCGCGTGCCACACAGCTCTCAGAGGTTTTTCGCCTGCCGGCGCGCACGAACGGGCCAAGCTGGGCGCTCAACGACGGGCTGGATCGAACAGCGGGTTTGCCACAGCGTAAGTTTCTGCGGAAACGCCAAACTTAAATTCCCGCCGTTGATCCGCCAGCTAACGCTCCTGGCCCCACCTTCTTCAGCTCGCGCCCAGCGAAGCGCAGGCGCCCCGCGGAGCGTGCTTTGAGCCGACATCTTCGGGACCAGCATTCCATGTCTTTCTTCCGCGCCCCAGCGAAGCGCAGGGGCTCCCGTGGAGCGTGCTTTGAGCCGACATCTTCGGGACCAGCACTCCATGTCTTTCTTCCGCGCCCAGCGAAGCGCAGGCGCCCCGCGGAGCGGCCGCGAAGCGTGCTCGAGTTGCGCATCTTCGAGCTGGGGAAAGGTGGGGGTCTCGGGAAGTTCGCAACCACAGTGACTCGGCCACCGCCGCCATTCGAGCAAACCGTTGCACGCTGGCAGTACAAATGACGCCGCGCGTTGCAGCTCGCAGCGCGATAGCGCGTCAAGGGCGAGCGACACCGACCGTCACGCGACCACTGAGCAAATCATGCGGCAGCCATCGACGCAAAGCCCGCCAACAGTGAAGACGCTCGCGAGTTTCCCGAGACCCCCACCTTTCCCCAGCTCTGCCGAAGGCTGCGCGCAACGCGAAGCGCCAGCGCGAAGCGCCAGCGCGAAGCGAAACCGGCGACGCCCAACTCATCAGTGCGAAGCGAGCGACGCCCAGCGCTGCCGCCGGGCGCCCGCAACCGCGTTAGCGCCAACGCGCCAGCAAGTAGCTCAGGCCTCGGGCCGCATGTAGGGGAACAGCAGCACGTCGCGAATCGAGGGTGAGTTGGTGAACAGCATCACCAGCCGATCGATGCCAATGCCCAGGCCGGCCGTCGGCGGCAAGCCATATTCCAGCGCACGAATGTAATCGGCGTCGTACTGCATGGCCTCTTCGTCGCCCGCCGTCTTGCGCGCCAGCTGATCCTTGAAGCGCTGCGCCTGATCCTCCGGATCGTTCAGCTCCGAGAAGCCGTTGGCGATCTCGCGTCCGCCGATGAAGAACTCGAACCGATCCGTGATGAATGGATCCGAGTCATTGCGCCGGGACAACGGCGACACCTCGGTCGGGTAGCCGTAGACGAACGTCGGCGCGAGCAACCGATGCTCGGCCGTCTTCTCGAAGATCTCGATCTGCAGCTTGCCCGGCCCATCGCCCTGCCCGTACGGCACACCGATGCGATCGCAATGCGCTCGCAGATATTCCACATCGCGCAGCTTCGCGCGCTCGATGCCTGGATTGAAGTGCACCACCAGATCCTCGACCGTGACGCGACGGAACGGCTGGCCGAAATCGAACACCTCGCCCTGATATTCGATCTGCCGCTTGCCGAGAATGGTGTCGCACAGGCCCTGGCACATCCGCTCCACCAGGTTCATCAGATCGGTGTAGTCCGCGTACGCCTGATACAACTCCAGCATGGTGAACTCGGGATTGTGTCGCGTCGACACGCCCTCGTTCCGGAAGTTGCGATTGATCTCGTAGACGCGTTCGAAGCCACCGACCACCAGCCGCTTCAGGTAAAGCTCCGGCGCGATACGCAGGTACAGATCGATGTCGAGCTGGTTGTGATGCGTGACGAACGGCCGCGCCACCGCGCCGCCCGCGATCGCCTGCATCATCGGCGTCTCGACTTCGAGGAAGTCCAGCGCATCGAGGTAATCACGCAGGTACTTCACGATCCGCGTGCGCGTGCGAAACACCTGTCGGCTTTCCGGGCTGACGATCAGATCGACGTAGCGTTGCCGATAGCGCGTTTCCTGATCCGACAGGCCGTGCCACTTGTCCGGCAGCGGCCGCAGCGACTTCACCAGCAGGCGCAGCTTCTCGACTTTGACCGACAGCTCGCCGGCCTTGGTGATGAACAGCGTGCCCTCGGCACCGAGCACATCGCCGACGTCCCACGTCTTGAACTCGTCGTACACGGCGCCCAGCGCCTGGCTCTGCAGGAACAGCTGAATCTCGCCGCTGCGGTCCGCGATCTTGGCGAAGCTCGCCTTGCCCATGACGCGCTTGACCATCATGCGGCCGCCGACCTTCACACGCACCGTGTTCTGGTCGAACCACTCCGGCGCGCGATCGCCGTACGCGGTCAGCAGCTGATCGGCGAGCGCATCGCGACGGAAATCGTTGGGAAAGCCGTTGGCGCCGGGGCCGCGCAGTTTGTCGAGCTTGGCGCGCCGTTCCGCGATCAGCTTGTTCTCATCGACCGCGTCAGCAGCCGGCGCGTGGGAAGTCTTGGTAGTTTCGGACATGGATTACAGTCCCTGCTTCAGGCTCGCTTCCAGGAACGGGTCGAGGTCGCCGTCGAGCACCTTGTCGGTGGCGCCGATTTCAACGTTGGTGCGCAGATCCTTGATGCGCGACTGATCCAGCACGTACGAGCGGATCTGGTTGCCCCAGCTCACGTCGGACTTGGCGTCCTCGAGCACCTTGGCGGCCGCGTTGCGCTTGTTCACTTCCAGCTCGTACAGCTTCGCCTTCAGCATCTTCATCGCCTTGTCGCGGTTCTTGTGCTGGCTGCGCTCGGCCTGACAGGCCACCACGATGCCGGTGGGCACGTGCGTGATACGCACGGCGGATTCGGTCTTGTTGACGTGCTGGCCGCCGGCACCGCTCGAGCGGTACACGTCGGTCTTGAGGTCCGCCGGATTGATGTCGATCTGGATGTCTTCATCGATTTCCGGGGAGACGAACACCGACGCGAACGACGTGTGCCGCCGCGCGTTCGAATCGAACGGCGACTTGCGGACCAGGCGATGCACGCCGGTCTCCGTGCGCAGCCAGCCATAGGCGTACTCGCCGCTGAAGTTGATGGTCGCGCTCTTGATGCCCGCGACTTCACCGTCGTTCACGTCGACCACTTCGGTCTTGAACCCGTGCTGATCGCCCCAGCGCAGATACATGCGCATCAGCATGCTCGCCCAATCCTGCGCCTCGGTGCCGCCGGCGCCGGCCTGGATGTCCAGGAAGCAGCTGTGCGGATCCATCTCGCCCGGGAACATGCGCTGGAATTCCAGCTTCTTGACGTACGCGTCGAGAGCCGCGACATCGCGCTCGACGTCCGCGATGGCAGACGGTTCGTTCTCGGCGATGGCCATCTCCAGCAGCTCGCTGGCGTCCGTCAGGCCCTGAGCGACCTTGTCCAGCGTGCCGACCACCTGCTCCAGGCGCGCGCGTTCCTTGCCGAGCTCCTGGGCCCGGTCGGGCGTATTCCAGATGGCAGGATCTTCCAGCTCGCGGCTTACTTCCGCGAGGCGCTCGCTCTTGGTGTCGTAGTCAAAGAAACCTCCTGAGCGCCCCGCTGCGCTCGGTGAGGTCTTCGATGGAACGGCGAATGGGATTGGTTTCCATGTGCTGAGCGTGGCGTCGATCGCGGGCAATTCAATTGCGGGACGCGAATCCTAACATGGAGCGGCGGGCCGTTAGCAGTGAGGGGTTGGTCTGGAGCACCGCCAACGACCCGCAGCCTGCTTCGCTACAGGACCCGCAGATACTCGACCACCAGTTGCAGGCGCTCCGAGCCGTTGAACCGGTTCACGTCCAGCCGATAGGCCAGCTCCACCCGGGAATCGGGTTGCACGTGCGGCGCGTCGTCGTGATCGAAGTGGCGGAACGCGATTGCCTCGCAGCTCGCGGCAGCGCCGAGCGGCCCCTTGCCGGACACGCTCCTCACCTCCAGCTTCAAGTGCCGCTCGCCGAGAACGCGCACGTTACGCACCTCGAAGCAGCCATCGAACAGCGGCTCGGGAAAGTTCTGGCCCCACGGACCCGCCTGCTGCAGCAGGCGCGCGACGTCCAGCGTCAGCTCTTCGGGTTGCAGGCTGCCGTCGGAGTGCACGATGCCGATGGTGTCGTCGATGCTCATCCAGCGACGCACCTCGGCATCGAACTCGGCGCGGAACACCTCCAGCGTGGCGGCCGGCAGGGTCAGCCCCGCCGCCATCGCGTGGCCGCCGAACTTGTCGATCAAGCCCGGGTGACGGGTTGCAACCGCATCGAGCACGTCACGGATGTGAACGCCCGAGACCGAGCGCGCCGAGCCCTTCAAGGTAGTGGCATCCGCACGCGCCAGCGCGATGACCGGACGATTGACCCGCTCCTTCACGCGCGAAGCGACGAGACCGACGACGCCCTGGTGCCACGACTCGTCGAACAAACACAGACCGAGCGGCAGCTGCGGATCCTCGGCGCGCATGTCGGCAATCGCCATCAGCGCTTCCTGCTGCATCTGCAGCTCGAGCTCCTTGCGATCGCTGTTCAGCTGCGTCAGCCGCGCCGCGAGCATGCGAGCCATGTTCGGATCGTCGGTCAGCAAACATTGAATGCCGATCGACATGTCGTCCAGCCGGCCAGCCGCATTCAAGCGAGGACCGATCTGGAAACCGAGATGAGCCGCGACCACTTGCGACGGAATGCAGTTCGCGGCCTCGACCAGAGCATGGATGCCCGCGACACAGCGACCGGCGCGGATGCGACGCAGCCCCTGATGAACCAGCACGCGATTGTTTCTATCGAGCGGCACGAGGTCCGCAACGGTGCCGAGCGCAACCAGATCGAGCAACTCGGCAATCGCGGGCGGATTCGCGCACAGGCCGCGATCCTGCATGGCACGCGTCAGCGCGGCCATCAAATAAAACGCCACGCCCACACCAGCGAGCGCCTTGCTCGGAAACGTGTCGCCCGGCGCATTGGGATTGACGATGGCGTTCGCGGCCGGCACCGTCGCGGGCGCGAGGTGATGATCGGTGATCAATGTTTCGATGCCCAGGGACGTGGCCGCCGCCACGCCGGCATGACTGGAGATGCCGTTGTCGACCGTGACGATCAATCCCGGCTTGCCTTCGGCCGCGAGCTGCACGATCTCCGGCGTCAGGCCATAGCCGTACTGAAATCGATTGGGCACCAGGAAGTCGACGTGCTTGAAGCCGAGCCGTCGCATCTGGCGCACCACCAGCGCCGTGCTGGTCGCACCGTCGGCATCGAAATCTCCAACGACTACGATGCGGCTGCCGCGACGGAAATGTTCACACAGCAGATCGACGGCCACATCGATGCCGCCGAGTCGACTCACCGGAATCAGGCGCGCGAGCCCCAGATCGAGGTCATCGGCTTCATTGACGCCGCGATTCGCATACAGGCGTTTGAGCAAGGGATGCAGATCGCCGGGCAGCGCCGCCAACCCGCCCGCCTCGCGGCGACGAATCGTGCGGTTCAACATGCGACCCAGTTCGACGGCTGCAAGTCGCTACGCCATAGTTTGAACAGGTCTGCGCGATGCGTGACCACTCGCCAGCCGCCGAACATCAGGGTCAGCCTGGCGATGGTGCCGCTCATCAATGCGCGGGTCAGCGGCGCGAGCCACTGCGTCTCGAACGTCTCTGCACTCGTCACATCGATCAGTGCGACCGACGGGCCATCGAGCTGCGACAGCAGCTCGCTTGCATTCGTGGCGGCCGACTTCACGGGCTGGCCGTGCAAACGATAAATGCCACGCAAATAAACATCGTCGCCGCAGGCAGCGGGCAACGCCGGTGCACTCACGTGTGCGCTCACGTCACTCAACATTCCTTCCCCATGCATCCAGATCGCGTTCAACACCGGCAGTCCTCGCAACTGCCGCTGTGCATTGACCGGATGCTCGTGCAACAACATCTGCAGCTCGGTCATCAGGCGGCGCAGTCCGCCCGCATCCCGACCGCGCGGCAAGATGTTCTCCGTCGGATTGGCAGCAGCAAAGTCGGGACTGACGGTCTGCAGTTGCAGCGGCGCTTCGCTGCGCAGTAACCATTCGCCTGCGTCGCCGTCGTGCAGTTCGAAGCCGGTGGACTGTAGATGATCGACGAGCGTCGGTGTCAACGAGTTGCGTTCAGCCGCGCTCATGCGCGCCTGCCCCTGCAGCGGCACCATCGTCAGTCGATCCAGACCGGCCGCGAAGTGTATAGGCTGGGCGCGCAGCCAGAAACCGTCGGCAGGTTCACCACCGAGGCCTGTGCGAATCACCGCGGCACTCGGATAATCCTCGGCAGCGTCCCGGAGTTGAAGTGCCTCGAGGACGGCCGCATGCAATGCATCCTGACGGGCGTCGATGGGCCGCCGGGCGAGCGAGCCCCGGCCGGCCAGACGCGCCAGACGCGGCCAGTGACCGGCACCTTGCTCGTCCCCGGCGCGTAAGGGATTCAAACCGGAAACGATCAGGGTCAGCGTCTTCAACATCTTCAGCGCAGCGGCATTCGACCTGCGCTATGGTAGCCCAATGAAACTCACCGACGAGAAAATTGCCGGCATCAACCTGATCCGCTCCTACGGCCACAACGAGGTGCGCATCGGCGAGACCGTGATCCGCAGCAGCTGCCTGGTGAAGGCCGATCGGATCGTCAGCGACTGGCGGCCGCGCAGCGTCGCCGAGCTCTCGCTCGAGGACCTGCAGCCGGTGCTCGCGCTGCAGCCCGAAGTGGTCGTGATCGGCTCGGGGCCGAAACAGGCATTTCCCGCGCCCGAAATACTGGGGGCCGTGATGTCGCGAGGGATCGGTTGCGAAGTGATGGACACAGGCGCGGCCTGCCGCACCTATAACATCCTGGCGAGCGAGGGACGCACCGTCGTGGCGGCGCTGCTTCTCAACAACTCAACAGCGGAAATGTAGAACCACCCCGGGTACATGGATGTACCCCGCCGCTGCAGGCGGCGGCGAGAGGCAAAAGTCGCGCCTTTTGCCGACTCGCACGAGGCTCGTGGCAGGATGCCCGATCCCGAGTAATCGAAGAAGATTCTCCCGGTCACCCTGCGCAGCAGGATGACCGGGAGAAGACGCGAGGGACTGAAGATCGTTCGACCCAACTCGCCCGGTGCGCTCCACTGGAGTCGTCGCCTGGACGAAATATTCTTATTATTTTGCTTTTGTTCTTCTTCGCGCTGTTTCCTCGAATCCCCCTCCGCCCCCGCGTCTTCTCCCTGTCACCCGGCTTCGGTGGTTTCAGGGAGGACACATTGGGGGCGGATTTAGACATACGCTCGCGTAATGCGCAACCCTTGTTCGCATCGCGAAAGTGCGAGGGGTCGAATGCAATGATTCGGCTGCAATGATCGGGCCAGCGCTCGCACTCGTGACCCCTCACCGTTGCGGCAGCAATGTCAGCGGATTCCCCGGCGTGCCATTGATCCGGATCTCGAAATACAGCTGAGGCGAGCCCTGCGGGCCGTTGCCCATGGTCGCGATCCGCTGGCCCACCGAGACCGCGTCGCCCTCCTTGATCAGCACCGATTGCAGGTGTCCATAGGCGCTCAGATATGTTTCGTTGTGCTTAACGATGATCAGCTGGCCGTAACCCAGCAGCCCGGAACCCGTATATACAACGCGGCCTGGACCGGCCGCGCGCACCTCGTCGCCGAGCCGTCCCGAGATCATCAGCCCGTGACCGCCATTGGGACGCGATGTGAGCGTTGCTGTTCCGGCGCTCACTGGCCATCGCCACTGCACTGGCGGGCCCTTGGGAATCGGCGCCTGTCGAGGGGCGGATCGCGCTTTCGGTGGCGGCGCGGGTTTGCGCGCGGATGAGGCCCCTGCTTTCGGAGCAGAAGATGCGGTGCGCGCACTGCTCGCACCCGGCGGAGACAGTCGCAGCGTCTGTCCCGGGTAAATCACATAATCCCGACCGATCCGATTCCAGCGCGCCAGGTCTTTGTAATCGAGCTTGTGACGAAACGCGATGGAGTACAGCGTGTCGCCGCGCTTGACGGTATACGTCCCGGAGCGCTCCGGAGTGGACGCGCAGCCCGCCAGCAGGGCCAGCGCGAGCCACCCCAGCGCGAGCCACCTGCACGGCGCAGAAATCAGTTCAGACCCTTCAGCAGCGGCACGAAACTGACCAATCCCAGGGTCTCCTTGTGAAATTCGTCGCCGCGACGAGTGATGCGCACCAGTTGCTGGCGACCTTCCGGACCGACCGGCGCGATCAGTCGCCCGCCCTGCGCGAGCTGTTGAAACAACACGTCCGGAATCGCGAGCGGCGCCGCCGCCATCAGAATGGCATCGTAGGGCGCGTGCCCGCTCCAGCCCTGAAAGCCGTCGCCGTGACGTAAATGGACGTTGGAGATATTCAGTTCCCGCAGCCGCTGGCGCGCGCGTTCCTGAAGGGCTCCGATGCGTTCGATGCTATAGATGAATCGCACCAGCGGCGACATCACGGCGGTTTGATAACCGCAGCCGGTGCCGATCTCCAGCACCTTGCCCGGCGTGCCCGCCTCGATCATCGCTTCAGTCATGCGCGCCACGACGAAAGGTTGTGAAATCGTCTGGCCGTGCCCGATGGGCAACGCCGTATCTTCGTAGGCGCGCGTCGCGAGCGCTTCATCGACGAACAAATGCCGCGGCACATTCCGGATCTGATCGAGCACCGCTGCATTGACGATGCCCTGATCGCGCAGACGCTGAACCAAACGTTCGCGGGTGCGCGCGGATGTCATGCCGATGCCGGCACGATTACCACTGTTGTTCCTCGGTGGCGCCGGTGGCTTCATTCAGCTCGTCCCTGCAGCCAGTTGCGCATGTCCTCGAGCATCGAATGCCGCGTGAGATCGATCTGCAGCGGCGTCACTGACACATAGTTGTTCGCAACCGCGTGGAAGTCGGTGCCCGGCCCGGAATCCTGACTGCCGCCGGCGGGACCGACCCAGTACACCGGCCGGCCGCGCGGATCCGACATGCGAACGATCGGCTCGGAGCGATGCCGGAAGCCGAGCCGCGTGGCTTGAAATCCACGCAATTGCTCATAAGGAACATCGGGCACGTTCACGTTGAGGATGGTCGCCTGATGCAACGGCGAGCGCTGTACGCGCAGCACCAGCTCCGCGGCGACGCGCGCGGCAGTCTCGAAGTGATTGCCGGAGTCCGGCTGAATGACGAGCGACACGGCGATGGCCGGCAAGCCGAGAAAGCGCCCCTCGATCGCCGCGGCGACCGTGCCCGAGTACAGCACGTCATCGCCCAGGTTGGCGCCGTCATTGATGCCGGAGACCACCATGTCGTGGTCGCTCTCGCCTTCGAACAGGCCGGAGATCGCCAGGTGCACACAATCAGTGGGCGTCCCATTGACGACCAGGAAGCGGCGCTCGTCGAATGGCAGCACGCGCAACGGCATGTCGAGCGTCAGTGAGTTACTGGCACCGCTACGGTTGCGGTCGGGCGCGACCACGGTAATGTCGGCGAGGGGCGAAAGCGCCTCATCGAGGGCACGCAGGCCCTCGGCGCGATAGCCGTCGTCGTTGCTCAGAAGAATCTTCATGCATTCATGAATGGAGGCGGCGCGGAACTATACTGGAAACCAGTCGAACGCTGGAGTGACGGGTGAACGACGATCGGGATCATGACAGCCAGACCTTTCGGGACGCGATGCGCGACGTACGGCGTTTGCGTGACACGGCCAAGCGTGCCCCATCTCTGCCCAAACCGCCGCCGCGTGCGCGCTTCACGCGGGCGGATCAGCAGGAAGTCCTGAGGGAAAGCCTGCTGCCGCCGAGCGACGAGGCGCTGCTCGCGACCGGCGACGAGCTGAGCTATCGCCGGCCGCACATTCCCGAAGCGGTGCTGATCAAGCTGCGCCGGGGGCATTACACCGTCGACGCCGAGCTCGACTTGCACGGCATGACCGGCGCCGAGGCCAAGGCGGCCATGCGCGAGTTCCTCACCGAGGCGGTAAACCGGCGCTCGAGCTGTGTCCGCATCATTCACGGCAAAGGCCGCGGCTCCGGCCCGCGGGGCCCGGTGCTGAAGAACGTCGTGAATCAGTGGCTGCAGAGGATCGATAACATCCAGGCCTTCGGCTCGGCCCGACAGGTGGACGGCGGCAGCGGCGCCGTCTACGTGCTGCTGCGGGTGAAGTGAACGATCACACATCGGCTTCTGGGGTCTCGGCCTGGAATGCGTTACTGATCAGCTCGTGCAGCACCGCCGTGGCGAACGAGCCCCGCTGCAAACGAAACTGCAGATGCACGTCCGCGCCCTCGATGCGCCACTTCAATTCTCGCACAGGCACGCGCAACGGCCGACGTTCAGGTTCCAGCCTCGCCTTGGACAAGCCGGCCGCGAGCACCGCGTAACGCTGCGCCGCCTCTGTCTCCAGCGCCGCAATCGCGCCCTTCGACAGCAGTGAATCGCCGTGCCACATCGGCCCGGTGGGATGCACATCGAGGCGCTGGCATCGATCGCGCAATGTATCGTCGATGCTCTCCGCGAGAAAGAAGCTGCCGCTGCCGTTGAGGTTCACGACATCGCCGTCGCGCAGTTGATTCCAGCTGCCTGCGGTCACTCGCTCGGCGAGCACCGCATTGAAGATCACCGAACGCGCCGCCGATAACGCGAAGCCGCGATCCATTCGCTCCGGCGCCGGGCCCCCTTCGAACCATGCGATCGCCGTGGTGACATTCGACCCATTGTGACCAAAACGCTGCGGACCGAAATAATTCGGCGCGCCGGCCGTGGATAATGTTTGCAGCCGCTGCTCCAGCAGCGCCGTGTCGCCGGCGAAATCGCGCAGGACGATCTCGAAGTCGTTGCCCTTCAGCGCGCCCCGCTTCAGCTTGCGGCGCGTGCGCTCCGCCCCGATGACTTCGAAGCCATCGCCTGTAATACCGAGCCAATTGGAAACCGCGGACCGACCCGGCACGGTGAACGCCTGCTCGGCGACCGCATCACGATCTTTCAATCCCGCGAAGCCGACATCTCGCGGATGTATCTTGCCGATTCGCGCCAGCTGCTTCGCGACCCACATGGTGTTCGCGCCGCGCTTGCGGACTTTCAGTAGTAGATGATCTCCCTCGCCGTCCGCGTCGAAACCGAGCCATTCGCGCACGACGAAATCTTCAGGCAAGGCACGCAAGCGAGCGCTGCCCGCCGGTCCACCGTGCGCGCACGGCAGATTCATGAGGTCGACGAAATTCATCCGGAAATGTGCTCGATCAGTGCGATGGCCTGGCAAGCGAGGCCTTCGGCGCGGCCGATGAAGCCCATTTTCTCGCTGGTCGTGGCTTTGATGTTCACGCGGGTGATATTGATACCGAGGTCGGCCGCGATGTTCGCGCGCATCGTCTCGCGATATTTGCCGAGTCGTGGCGCTTCGCAAATGACGGTCGCATCGACGTTGACGACCACGTAGTCGCTCACCTTGAGGAGGTCGCGAACGTGACGCACGAACGCGCGACTGTCGGCCCCCTTCCAGCGAGGATCCGTGTCTGGAAAGTGCATGCCGATATCGCCGAGCCCGGCGGCACCCAGCAGTGCATCGCAGATCGCGTGCAGCAGCACGTCACCGTCCGAATGCGCGAGGATGCCGTGCGTGTGCGGAATCTTCTCCCCGCCGAGCGTGACGTGATCGCCGGACGTGAATGCGTGCACGTCGTATCCCTGCCCGATACGAAGTTGGGAAGTCATGAGGCGCTCCGTGAATTCAGAATGCGCTCGGCGCGCGGCAGATCTTCAGGCAGCGTGATCTTGATATTGTCCGCGTCGCCGGCGATCAGCTTGGGTTGCAAGCCCAGCGCTTCCACGGCCTGGGCTTCGTCTGTGACGGCGATCCCGCTCGCCCGTGCGCTTTCGAGTGCCCGCTGCAGCACGACATAGCGAAACATTTGCGGCGTGAGTGCACGCCAGAGCTGTTCTCTCGCCACTGTTTGCGAAACCCGTCCGCCGGCATCGGCGCGCTTCAATGTATCGACCACTGGCGCTGCAAGCAGCCCGCCCACCGGATCGTCGTCCAGTTCGGCCAGCAAACGGTCGAGATCGGTTGCTGACAGGCACGGCCGGGCGGCGTCGTGGACCAGCACCCAATCGTCAGGCGCAACTCGATCCTGCAAGGCCCGCAATCCCGCGAGCACCGAGTCCATGCGCTCGGCGCCACCGATCGTCGTCGCCACTTTGGAATCGCCTGCGACCGCGGTTTGCGGCCATCGTTGATCTTCCGCGGCCAGCACGACGACCACCGCAGCGGTGCGCGCGTGCGCCAGAAACGGCGCCAGCGACCACTCCATCACGCAGCGGCCGGCGAGCGGCAGATATTGCTTGGGCACCGCGCCCCCCATCCGGCGGGCACTACCGGCCGCGGGCACGACGACCCAGAATCTCCTGTCCAAAACGAGAACCTCTACGCCCGTGCCTGTTCGCGGACGCTAGTCGTTGTTCGGCGTGCGAGCTTGAATGACGCTGGCCGGACTGGTGCCGCGCGAGCTCCCACCACCGCTCTCCACCTCGTCCGATTCGCTCGGCGCGGCCGGCGCCGGCTGGACCACCGGCTTGGGCGTGACCACCTGGTAGAAGGTCTCGCCCCGCCCCACCATGCCGAGATCGGTGCGTGCCCGCTCCTCGATGGCGACAGTGCCCTTCTTCAGGTCCTGCACTTCCGCCCCCAGCGTGCGATTGCGCTCCTTCAGTTCGCGGTTCTGCTCGCGCTGAACCTCGATCTCGGCGCGCAACCGATGGACTTCACGCATGCCGCCGTCGCCCAGCCACAGTCGGTACTGCAGCAGCACCAGAACGATGACCAGGCCGGCGGCGAGGAACTTCATGTGTCGATCAGCAAGAGGTACCAGGCAGCGGCACCGGGAACGCGTCGGCGCCGGCGTACTTCGCCTCGCTGCCCAGCTCCTGCTCGATGCGCAGCAGCTGGTTGTACTTGGCGATGCGATCCGAACGTGACATCGAGCCCGTCTTGATCTGCGTGGCGCGCGTCGCGACGGCGATATCGGCGATCGTCGCGTCTTCGGTCTCGCCCGAGCGGTGCGACACCACTGCCGCATACCCAGCGTCCACCGCCATGTCGATGGCGGCGACCGTCTCGGTCAGCGTGCCGATCTGGTTCACCTTGATCAGGATCGCATTGGCGATGTGCTTTTCGATGCCCTGCTTCAGGAATCTGGTATTGGTGACGAACAGATCGTCGCCGACCAGCTGCACCTTCTTGCCGAGCCGCTGCGTCAGGTGCGCCCAGCCGTCCCAATCGTCCTCGCTCATGCCGTCTTCGATGGTCACGATCGGATAGCGGCCCACCAGGCCTTCGAGGTAATCGGCGAACTGCGCCGAAGTGAACTTGCGATTCTCCGACTCGAGGTGATAGATGCCGTCCTTGAAGAACTCGGTGCTGGCCACGTCCAGGCCGAGGAACACCTGCTTGCCCGCCTTGTAGCCGGCGCGATCGATGGCTTCGAGAATGGTCTCGAGCGCCGCTTCGTTCGACGGCAGGTCCGGCGCGAAGCCGCCTTCGTCGCCCACCGACGTTGCCAGCTTGCGCTCGTGCAGGACCTTCTTCAGCGTGTGGAAGATTTCCGCGCCATAACGCAGCGCTTCCGACAGCGACGGCGCACCGACGGGGAGGATCATGAATTCCTGGATGTCGACGCTGTTGTCGGCATGCGCGCCGCCGTTGATGATGTTCATCATCGGCACCGGCAGCGTTTTGGAGCTGCCCAGGCGGCGGAACAAAGACTGTTTGGTTTCTTTCGCCATCGCGTGCGCGTTGGCCATCGAGACCGCCAGCAGAGCGTTCGCGCCGAGACGCGACTTGGTCTCGGTGCCGTCGAGCTGGATCATGGCCTGGTCGATCGCGGCCTGGTCGCCGGCATCGCGACCCACCAGCAGCTTCTTGATCTCGCCATTGACGTTGGCGACGGCCTTGAGCACGCCCTTGCCGAGGTAACGCGATTTATCGCCATCGCGCAGCTCGATGGCTTCGCGCGCACCGGTCGAAGCACCGGACGGAACTGCGGCGCGGCCGACGGCACCGGAGTCCAGATATACATCGGCTTCCACGGTCGGATTGCCGCGCGAATCGATGATTTCGCGGCCGCGGATGTCGACGATCTTGCTCATAACAGACTTTCCTCGTATGGCCGTGACTTCACGGCTTGGTCTAATTCTTTCAGTGTCGTCAGCAGCGATTCCATGCGCGCCAGCGGCCAGGCATTCGGGCCATCGGATAACGCCTGGGCGGGATCGGGATGCGTCTCCATGAACAGCCCGGCAACGCCGGCCGCCACTGCCGCGCGCGCCAGCACAGGCACGAATTCGCGCTGACCGCCGGACGATGTGCCTTTGCCGCCGGGCAACTGCACCGAGTGAGTCGCATCGAACACGACCGGCGCGCCGGTCTCTCGCATCACCGACAGCGAGCGCATGTCGGAGACCAGATTGTTGTAACCGAACGTGAAGCCGCGCTCGCACACCATGATCTGCTGGTTGCCGGTGGAGCGCGCCTTCTCGACCACGTTGCCCATTTCCCAGGGCGACAGGAATTGACCCTTTTTGATGTTCACGGGTCGATTGTGCGAGCAGACGTTGACGATGAAATTGGTCTGACGGCACAGAAACGCCGGCGTCTGCAACACATCGACGACTTCGGCCACTTCCGCGAATGGCGTGTCCTCGTGGACGTCGGTGAGCACCGGCACGCCGATCTGTTTCTTCACTTCGGACAGGATGCGCAGCCCCTCTTCCATGCCCGGGCCGCGAAAGCTCTTGGCCGAAGAACGGTTCGCTTTGTCGAAGGACGACTTGAAGATGAACGGCACGTTCAAGCGCGCCGTCAGCTCCTTCAGCCGGCCGGCGACGTCGACGTTCAATGCTTCGCTCTCGATCACGCAGGGCCCCGCGATCAGAAAGAAGGGCTGATCGGGGCCGACGTCGAAGTTCAGCAGTCGCATCGTCTTCAAATCCTTCTCAGGCGCCGCCGACCGCGACGCGCTTCGCTTCGGGCTGCTGGCCCTGGTGATAAGCGCGCGCCGCCTTCACGAAGCCCGAGAACAGCGGGTGACCGTCACGCGGCGTGGAGCGGAATTCCGGATGGAACTGGCTCGCCACGAAGAACGGATGCGACGGCAGCTCGATCATCTCCACCAGGCCGTCGCGCGAGAAGCCGGAGAAGCGCAGGCCCGCGTTCATCAGCTTCTGCAGATAACGGTTGTTGAACTCGTAACGGTGGCGATGGCGCTCCATCACCGTGTCCGAGCCATAGATCTGATGCGCCTTGGAGCCGTGCGACAGACGCGCTTCCTGGGCGCCCAGGCGCATGGTGCCGCCCATGTCCGACTTCTCGGTGCGCTGCTCGACGTTGCCCTTCTCGTCCTGCCACTCGGTAATGAGCGCGACGACCGGATGCGGCGCGGCGCGGTTGAATTCTGTCGAATGCGCGCCCTGCAGGCCCGCGATGTTGCGCGCGTACTCGATGATCGCCAGCTGCATGCCCAGGCAGATGCCGAGGTAAGGAATCTGACGCTCGCGCGCAAATTTGATCGCCGCGATCTTGCCTTCGATGCCGCGCTCGCCGAAGCCGCCCGGCACCAGAATGGCGTCGACACCTTCGAGGCAACCGGTGCCGTGCTTCTCGACGTCGGTCGCTTCGACGAACTGGATGTTCACGCGCGTACGAGTGCGCACGCCCGCATGCGTGAGCGCTTCGGACAACGAGATGTAAGAGTCGCGCAGGTTGACGTACTTGCCGACCATCGCGATCGTGACCGCCGCTTCCGGATTCGCCTTGGCGTTCACGACCTGCTTCCATTCGCTCAGATCCGCCGGCGGCACGTCCAGGCGCAGCTTGTCGACCACGATGTCGTCCAGGCCTTCTTCGTGCAGCAGCTGCGGAATCTTGTACAGATCGTCGGCGTCCACCGCCGTGATCACGGCGCGCTCTTCCACGTTCGTGAACAGCGCGATCTTGCGGCGATGCTCGGCCGGCAGCGCGTTCTGCGAGCGGCACACCAGGATGTCCGGCTGAATGCCGATGGAACGCAGCTCCTTCACCGAGTGCTGGGTCGGCTTGGTCTTGATCTCGCCCGAGCTCGGGATGTACGGGATCAGCGTCAGGTGCATGTAGAGCACGTTGTTGCGGCCCAGCTCCACGCCCATTTGACGAATCGCCTCGAGGAACGGCAGCGACTCGATGTCGCCGACCGTGCCGCCGATCTCCACCATGCAGATGTCGGCGTCGCCGGCGCCCATGCGGATGCAATGCTTGATTTCGTCGGTGATGTGCGGAATGACCTGCACCGTCGCGCCCAGGTAGTCGCCGCGACGCTCCTTCGCGATCACGCGCTCGTAGATGCGCCCGGTCGTGAAGTTCGAATTACGTGAAGTCGTGGTGCGCACGAAGCGCTCGTAGTGACCGAGGTCGAGATCGCTCTCGTAGCCGTCGGTGGTCACGAACACTTCGCCGTGCTGAAACGGGCTCATGGTGCCCGGATCGACGTTGATGTACGGATCCAGCTTCACCATGCTGACCTTGAGGCCGCGCGATTCCAGAATGGCGCCCAGGGAAGCCGCGGCAATGCCTTTGCCCAGCGAGGAAACTACACCGCCGGTTACACAGATAAAACGCGTCATCGTAAAGCACCGTCGCAAACAAGAAGGGTGAGGGATCTGAATCGTGACGCGCTCCCATCGAAGTGGGCGAAGGCGGGCGCATCAAGGAATCACGACGGGAGCGCAGTGTATCTCAATACGGCGCGCGCGGATAGACGAGAACGGATAGAAATCGTCAGGGCGCGGGCTGACGGCCAACGATGACCGGGCGCTGCTCCCACACGATCGACACGGCGGGTTCGTCGTCGCGAGCGGCGAATTCGGCGGCAATCCACAAATCGCCGACAGCGACCAGCTGCTTGCCGGCGTAGACGAGCGGCAGGCGCTCGCGCCACCACGGCAGAATGGCAGAGGCCTGCAGCAGCTTCTTCAGCTTGTGGTGAATCGCGTGACCCGCGGGCTGCAGCGTCTCACCGCCGCCGCGAAATCGCACCGTCAATGTTGCGGGGAGCTTAGCAGCGCTGAGGCGTCCCCGCTCTCCAGGAGAGATACGTAACGTGCCGAGGCCTGCTGGCAAGTGCAGCGGCGCGTGGCTGGGCCATGCGAGCACCTGGCCTGTATCGAGCGCCGGCAACTTTTGCTCGCAATACAGCCAGCCCCGATGGCGACGCATTTCCCAACCGTCCCAGGCCACGCAAGGCACACGATCCAGGCCAGCGGCAAGCATGTCGTGCTCAATGCCTGCGAGCTTGCGAGTCGACGGCGCGCGCGCGCCACGGCGACGAATCCAGTATCGCAGCAGATTCCGGCGACGTTCCGGATTGAGCGCACGCAAGGCCGCGACGCTCAGCGACTCCCCCTCGATGGCTTGCTCGGCATCGAGGGCCGCCAGCTGTTCCAACGCTCGCCACGCTTCCTGCAAGTGTTGCGAGGAACGCAACGCAGTTTGAGCCGCTGCCGGCCAGCGCTCGCGCAGCGCTGCGACGATGCGATGGCGGACAAAATTCCGATCGAGCGCCAGGTTCGTGTTGGAAGGATCGGTGAGCCAGACCAATCCCTCTGCCCTCGCCCATGTCTCCAGCTCGGCGCGTGTGAAATCCCAGAGCGGGCGAAGCAATGCGCCGCGAGCGAACGGCTCGAACACTTGCATCGCGCCCAGCCCCAGCACGCCGGCACCTCGCATCAGGGCGAGCAACATGGTTTCCAACTGATCGTCGGCGTGATGGCCGACCAGGAGATACTCGCCGGGGCGAAGCTCTTTGGCGAAGGCGCCGTAGCGCGCGTCACGCGCCGCGGCTTCGAGGCCGACCTCGCCGATACCTGCGACATCGACGCGCATGGACGTGAATTCAACTTGCAGCGCCTGTGCCTGGCGCGCGCAGTGCTCGCGCCAGAGCGCCGAGTCCGCATGCAATCCGTGATCGATGTGAACGGCGCGCACTCGATAGCTGTTCGGCTCGGCCGCGAGACGCGCGAAGGCATGCAGCAACACCGTGGAATCGAGTCCGCCGCTGAAAGCAACACAAACAGCGGCGTCCGGCGGCAGCAGTACCCTGCCCCTGCCTTGCATCCGATCTTGCAGCTCACGTGGAGAGAACATGAGCCACTGACACCGTCAGCCGACGCTATAGACTCCGTAGCTGCGCAGGCGCTGTTCACGCACCTTCATCAGCTGCTCCAGCGGCTTGGCCTGCAGATCGTTGAGATGGCGCAGCAGCGCGTCCTTCAACGTATCGGCCATGAGCTGCGGATCGCGATGTGCGCCGCCCAGGGGCTCTTTCAGAACTTCGTCGACCACGCCGGGCAGCTTGGCGATGCGCTCGGCGCTCACGCCCATGGCTTCGGCGGCGAGATCTTTTTTATCGGCGCTACGCCACAGGATGCCGGCGCAGCCTTCCGGCGAAATCACCGAGTAGATGCTGTACTGGAGCATCAGCAGACGATCGCCGACGCCGATGGCGAGCGCGCCGCCCGAGCCACCCTCGCCGATCACGACGCTGATGATGGGCGTTTGCAGGGTCGACATCTCGAACAGGTTGCGCGCGATCGCTTCGCTCTGGCCGCGCTCTTCGGCACCGACGCCGGGATAGGCGCCGGAGGTATCGATGAAGGTGATCAAGGGGATCTGAAAGCGCTCGGCCATCTTCATCAGGCGCAGCGCCTTGCGGTAGCCCTCGGGCTTGGGCATGCCGTAGTTACGGCGCACCCGCTCCTTGGTGTCGCGGCCCTTCTGCTGACCGATCACCATGACCGGCCGGCCGTCCAGCCGCGCCACGCCCCCGACGATGGCGTGATCGTCGGCATACATGCGATCGCCGTGCAGCTCCTGGAAATCGGTGAACACCGAGCTGATGTAATCCAGCGTGTAGGGACGCTGCGGATGACGGGCCAGCTGGGCAATCTGCCATTGGCTGAGGTTGGAGAAAATGCTGGTGGTGAGCGCCCGGCTCTTGGCGCGCAGACGTGCGATCTCCTCGCCGATATTCACCTCGGCGTCGCTGGAGACGAACTTGAGCTCGTCGATCTTCGCCTCCAGTTCGGCGATCGGCTGCTCGAAGTCCAGGAAATTCATTGCCATGCAAACAGTTGCCTCATCCTTTGGAGGCGCGAACATAGCGGGGGCCAGCGCGAAGGGCAAGCGCGAAGCCCGGACCCCTTAGCGATCTGCGCACCATCGCCCCGGGGCCGGAGCGCCCGGCCTCGCGCCTGAACGGCCGCCGTAGCCGGTCTTTGAGCTGCTGGCACCCCTTGACCCCGCTGCCCCGATCGCGCCGTTTACAGCAATCAGCCCCCTCAACCGCGGAGCTGATATGCGCCCGTCCCCGCTGCCCGTCGCGATGCTCGCCGTCCTGTGTCAGCTGTTCATGGCCGGGCCGGCGCTCGCTGGCCGGGATCGCGCTTCGGCGTATATCCACCGGCTCGCTCGGGTCGAAATCTTCGATCGGACCGCCGGGTTCACCCTGCCCGTGCATGTCCACGAGAACCACCTGTACGTGGTCGGCGAGGCGGGTCATCAATATGAGGTGCGCGTCCATAACCGCACCAGCGAGCGGCTGCTGGCGGTTGCCAGCGTCGATGGGGTCAACGTCATCAATGGCAAGAGCGCCGCTGAACGACAGGCCGGCTATGTGCTCGATCCCTGGGATCGCGTGCCCATCGAAGGCTGGCGCAAGAGCCTGAATGAGGTCGCGACCTTTTATTTCACGCGCCTGCCGGATTCGTACGCAGCGCGGACCGGGCGACCGGAGAATGTGGGTGTCATTGGCGTCGCGGTGTTTCGGGAACGACGACCCTGCTGTCGAGCCCATCCCTATCGCGACCGGGACGTCGCCAGCCCGCAAAGCTCGACCGAGCGCGCCGAAGCGCCAGCCGCGGACGAATCATTGGCTCGCCGTCCGCAGGACCTCGGTACCGGTCACGGCCATCGTGAAACATCACCTGTCGAATACGTGGACTTTCAACGCGCCTCGCACCTGCCGGCCGAGACCATCGTGATTCATTACGACTCGCGCAAGAACCTGATCGCGCGCGGCGTGATCCTGGACTCACGCCGCTACGCCGACACCGAGAATCCCAATCCATTTCCGCAGGGAATGTTCGTGCCCGATCCGTAGCGACTATGACTCGGTATCCGGAGCGCCGCCCGCCTTGGCCAGATCCTGCTGATTCACTTTATCGACGTTGAATTTGGCGAGGCGCTCTTTCATGGTCTTCAGCACTTCCGGCAAGGGCGGCGGCTCGTCCTTGATCCAGCGCAACGGATTGATGCGGGCGACCACGAATGCACGCAGGTACGGACTCACCAGGCCGCGCTCCTTCAACTTCTCGACGACGGCCATCACCTTCTCGTCCAGCTCGAACAGCTGGTCGGCATACTTCTGATGCACCTTCAGCGAGGTCTGCAACGACTCCGAGGAGAACTCTTCGAGCCGGCGCAGAATGGGATGATAGGCGCCGCCCGCGAAATTGCCTTTGCGCTCGTAGCACAACCCCAGAGTCACCAGCGCCGCCTCTTCCAGGTAGAACGCGAAATCGGTTTCCGGCCGACGCGGATCCTCGTCGATCAGACCTTTGTAGATGCGAATGACTTCCAGAGCGCGCTCGCGCAAGTTGTGCGCCTTCTCGGTATTCAGCGCGAGGATCTGCCACGCGATCTCACGTCTGGGCACCACCAGCGCGATGATGGACTTGGCGCCGAGCCGGCGCATCGCTTCGAGCCGGTGCCGGCCGTTCGGAGTCCAGAAGCCTTCCTTCGGCGCGGTGATGGCGATCACCGGATCCAGAAACAATCCGGTGCGATCGATGACCCCCGAAAGTTTCTTGTAATGAGCATCGGACAGGTCGCGCTGGAACGGCGTGGGCTCGACCTGATCGATGGGCAGCGCCGCGAGCAACAGCGGATTGCGGCCCAGCGGCTCGCAATAGCTGCCGATGACCAGGCCGCCCTCGCGCTCGATGCGCTCGGCCACGTCCGCCGCCTCCGGCGGCAAGTTTTCCAGACGACATTCGGCGGGCAGGACGCCGCGCGTGCGCGGAGCTGCTTTTTTCGGTGTCTTACGCTTGGCGGGCGCTCGCTTACGCTTCGCGGTTGTTTTGCTTTTGGTAGCCATCACCACTCCGTGCAAGGTCTGCATACGCAATTGCTGCGTGGACATCCTACGCGGAACCCGCCTGCAATTCGTCGCGTTGTTTTTTCGGACCGGGCGGACATCTTGCCTAAAGTCCACCTCACCCCTGTTGTTCCGAGGAGGTCCCCAATGCGCAACGGCGCTTTTGAATCCCCCATCCGGCATCTGCGCAAAGATTTGCAGAGCGTTGCCCGTGACGCCGAGGAATTGCTGCGCGCCACCGCCGATATTACCAACGACCGTGTTCAAGAGGCGCGCGCCCGCACGCAGAAAACGGTGCGCCAGGCTTTCGATCATCTGTACGACCGCCGGATGCAGCGCCGCGTCCGCAGGTATGCCCGCTATACGGACGCGTATGTGCGCGATCACACGTGGGGCATCATCGGTACGGTCGCTGGCGTGGCTCTGGTCGTGGGCCTGCTCGCCCGTCGTCACTGAGGCATGTCATGAGCCAGACGACCAGCACGCACGAGCGCGAGGTTTGCGAGGCCATCGGCGATCCGACCAAGGAATATCGCCATCCCATGGACGTGGTCCGGGACGATCGGCTCGACGCCGAAGAGAAGCGGCGCATTCTCGAATCGTGGAAAAAAGACGCCGAGCTGTTGTCGGTCGCCCAGGACGAGAACATGGCCGGCGGCGAGCGTCCGCAGCTGCAGGACGTAGTGCTCGCCATCCAGGAACTGGAGCGGACGCGCGGCTCGGTCAATTGAGCCGCGAGCGCGGGTGCCTGCTCAGTTCTTACCGAGATTGAGCAGGTTCGCCGGCGAATACTGATCGGTCAGCACACGCGCGTTGCGCTGCCAATCCTGCTTGCGCGAGAACAGCGGCAACAGTTTGCTCGTGCTGATACCGAATGAATCGAACGCCCGCTCGAAGCGTTCGCTGTTGGCCTGCAATTGCTTCGCGTCCGGCAGCGGCCCATTGACCGCGATGATCACGCGGTTGTCCCTTTTCAGATTGAAGAACTCGGGGAACACCGACGCGTAGGTGACCGACTCGTGATCGTACAGCCGGCTCGATGAGAACGTGTTGGCCGCGAGCACGCCGCCGGGCGCCAGCAGCGCTCGCACTTCCTTCAGGAATTCCTGCGTCAGCAGGTGCTCCGGAATGTACTCGTGGTCGAACGCATCGAGCATGATCAGGTCGTAGCTCTTCTGCTCGCGCAGCGCCTTCTTCACCTGCACGCGGCCGTCCGCTTCGATCACGTTCAATGCGCTGTTGTCGCCCAGGTCGAAGTAGCGGCGCGCCACCTTGACGACCGCGGGATCGATCTCCACCACGTCGATGCGGGCCTGCGGCACCAGCTCATGCAGCGCACGCGGAATCGTGCCTCCGCCCAACCCGATGATCAGCACCGACTTCGGCTCGGGCTTCACGAACAGCGAGCCCAGCATCATCTGTGGATAGTTCATGACGATGCGGTCGGGATGCTTCACGTCCTGGCAGGTCTGCCGGCCGATGCGGCAGAAGCGCGTGAAGCAGATACAGCGCACGCCGCCCGTCTCGTAGACGAGCACTTCACGATACAGCGAGCGCTCGGAGTGCAATAACTTCATATTGTCGGCGCTCGCCGGACCGGACAGCAGCAGACCTGTCGCCAACGATAACAATGCGAGCCAACTACTGCGCATTCGCTTCTCCGCGTACCAGACATGCGGCCCCGCCTATGAGGCCGGAAATGGACATCAGCGCGATCAGGATGTGATTCACCTCCATGATCAGCACCAGGTAGAACGAAGTCAGCAGCGTGCCGGCGGCGCTGCCAAAAGTCGACACGAAATACAGCTGACCGGCATGACGCCCGGAGCTGGAGCGGTCCGGCACGATCAGGCGCACGGCGTACGGCGAGATCATTCCGGAGAACACGGTGGGAATGAAGAACAGCACAGTCGCCCCGACCAGCGAGCCGAAGCGCGGATCGGGAATCGCATTGGCCACCGAATCGAGCAGCGACTCGGCGAATAGCAACAGCGGCAACACCGTGAGCGCCGCGACGATCAGAATGAGCCCGAGCTTGCGCACGCTCGGCGCGCTCATCGACAGGCGACCGCCGGCCAGATAACCGATCGACAGCGCCAGCATGAACACGGTGATGATGGCGCCCCACACGTAGATGCTGCTGCCGAAGGTCGGCGCGAGCAGGCGCCCGCCGAGCAACTCCACCGCCATGACGAAGAATCCGGACCAGCCGGCGATCAAGTAGCTCAATATCAGCTGCATACCCGCCTGTCTTCGCTAACAGATCAACGTTCCGCTTTGCCGTCGGGCGCCGGACTTTCACCCGACGCGCCGACCACTTCGAATGAATCCTTCAGCGTGCCTCGCACGCCGGGCGCCGCGCCTCGCATCCACACCGAGCTGGAGAAATCGCGGCTTTCTCCGGGCGGAATCGCGATCGGAATGAAGTGCCGGTCCTGCCACAGCACGGTACAGCCGGTCGGTTCCAGCGCGCCTTCGAAACAGTCCAGTCGCGTCACCAGCAGCGTGATCGACTTGAGCTGCGCGTCCGAGCCGTTCTCGATGCGACCTCGCAGCTCGAACGGCGCGCCGCCGCCGGACATCTTCACGTCGGCCAGGTGCACCTGATCGGGGGAGATGATCTGCACGGCTGCCGCCGGCGAGGTGGGGCGCCCGCGCTCCTGGACGCTCGACTGAGCGTCGTCCGCCGGAGCCCGTAAGCGCTGAACCACAGCCCATGTCAGCATCGCGCCGAGCACGACGCAGCCAACGATCCCGACCGGTCGGAGGCGAGGCACAGCCAGCGCCACCAGGATGAAAATTGTAGCGAGTATCCAGTACACCCTGAGAGCATACCTCGTCATCCGCCTCTCGTGCCCGGAACCTCGGTGATGGAGGGACGTTTCAGCTGACAACGGCTCGACGCACTGGAGGACAGACTCATGGGCACACCGCGCAACGAAGGCGAAGGCAACAAGACGGCCGATCGCAATTATCGCAAGGCGACCAAAGAGTTCGTCGAATCGGAGCGTGGCAAGCAGGAGATCGAGAACGCCGGCAACGTCTCGCCGAGCGAGGAACAGGAGATTCGCCGCGCCGAGCAGCAGGCCAAGCAGCGCGCCAAGGACCACGATCCGGAGGAGCTCAGCGGCCACTCGGAGGCGAGCCCGCGCGCGGACACCGACAGCGAAGATTCGTCTGGAAATTCACGACCCGCGCACTAGACGACGGATGGGTATGACTCCGTCGGCTCAGCGGCCGTGAATTTCGAAGCGGCGTGACGCTCCGGGCCCGGTCCGGAGCGTCCGCCGCTTCTTTTCATGGGCGCTTTCCTTTGGCGAGCGCTTCGTTCACCATCGCCACGGGCCCACCAACAACACCATCAAGTGAACGATAGCGCGGGGACCGCAGCGGGCATCGCAACCGCCGAGACCATCACCAGCAGCAGCACGAACCGGCGCCTCCGCGCCATTTTCGGCGGCTCGGTCGGCAATCTGATCGAATGGTATGACTGGTACAGCTATGCCGCTTTCGCGATCTACTTCGCGCCCAGCTTTTTCCCGAAGAGCAACGACACTCTGCAATTGCTGAACACCGCGGCGATTTTCGCCGTGGGCTTCCTGATGCGCCCGATCGGCGGCTGGGTGCTGGGCCGCTATGCGGATCGTCATGGGCGCAAAGCCGCGCTGACCCTGTCGGTCACGCTCATGTGCCTGGGATCGCTGATCATCGCCGTCACGCCGACATACCAGACCATCGGTATCGCCGCGCCCGCCCTGCTGCTCATGGCGCGCTTGCTCCAAGGCTTCAGCGTCGGCGGCGAATACGGCACCAGCGCGACCTACATGAGCGAGATCGCGACGCCAGGCAGCCGCGGTTTCTATTCGGGCATCCTGTACGTCACGTTGATCATGGGCCAGCTGCTGGCGCTCGGCGTGCTGATGGTGTTGCAGTTCTTCGTGCTCGATGCGCAGCAGCTGGAAGCCTGGGGCTGGCGCATTCCGTTCGTCATCGGCGCGGTCGCCGCGCTGGCCGCACTGTATCTGCGTCGCAATCTGGTCGAGACCGAGGCGTTCGAGAAAAAGCCCGCCGCCCCCGAAGCGGGTCAATTGCGCCTGTTGCTGCGACATCCGCGCGAAGTGCTGATCGTCGTCGGACTGACCATGGGCGGCACCCTGTTCTTCTATACGTTCACCACGTACATGCAGAAGTTCCTGGTCAACACGGTCGGGCTGAGCAAGGGCGAATCGACGCTGGTGTCGACGGCGAATCTGTTCATTTTCATGCTGCTGCAGCCGTTGATGGGCGCATTGTCGGATCGCTACGGCCGGCGGCCGATGCTGATCGTGTTCGGCGTGCTGGCGCTGTTCGGGACCGTGCCGCTGCTCTCGGCGCTGTCACAGGCGCACGATGCCTGGAGCGCATTCTTCCTGATATTCATCGCGCTGGCGATTTCGTCGCTGTACAGTTCCATCAGCGCGGTGGTGAAAGCTGAATTGTTTCCAGTGGAGATCCGTGCCCTGGGCGTGGGCCTGCCGTACGCGATCACGGTCTCGCTGTTCGGCGGCACTGCGGAAATGATTGCGCTGGCGTTCAAGAACATCGGTCACGAAGAGCTGTTCTACTGGTACGTGACCGCCTGCGTGTTCGGCTCGCTGCTCGTGTACATCTTCATGCGCGATCCGCAGCGCGAGTCGCGCATCTAACAAGGACCTCGCATGTCACCAGAAGCCCCCGAAGCCGTCGGACTCTCCAGCAGCCGTCTGCAATATCTCGACCGATACCTGCAGCAACGTTACCTGGACACGGGGCGCCTGCCCTGCGCGCTGACGCTGATCGAGCGCCGCGGCCAGCTCGCGCATTTCAGCGTGCAGGGACAGATGGACCTGGAGCGCGCGCGGCCGTTGCAGCAGGACACGCTGTTCCGCATCTATTCCATGACCAAACCCATCACCAGCGTGGCGCTGATGATGCTGGTCGAAGAAGGACTGATTGCCCTGGACGATCCGGTGCATCGATACATTCCCCAGTGGCGCAACCTGGGCGTGTACGAAGGCGGCTTTCTCGAGACGTTCCGCACCCGCCCGACCAAAGCGCCGATGCGCATCATCGACCTGCTTCGCCACACGTCGGGCCTGACCTATGGCCTGCAGCAACGGACCAACGTCGACGCCGCGTATCGCAAATTCGGCTTCGGCAATCCGGCTGGCAGCTGCACGCTCGATGGGATGATCGACGCCCTGGCGAACATTCCGCTGGAAGCCTCGCCTGGCGAGCTCTGGAATTATTCGGTGTCCACCGACGTGCTCGGTTATCTGGTGGGCAAGCTCTCGGGCATGCCGTTCGAAACATTCCTGCGTCAGCGCATCCTGGACCCGCTCGGCATGGTGGACACGGACTTTCATGTGCCCGCGGCGAAAGCGCCGCGGCTCGCGGCCTGTTACATGCCCGCAGCCAATGGCCGCCTGCAACTGCAGGACGATCCGGAAACCAGCAGCTATCTGCGCGTGCCCACCTTCATTTCCGGCGGCGGCGGCCTGGTGTCGACCGCCGCCGACTATCTGCGTTTCTGTCGCATGCTGTTGAATGGCGGCGCGCTGGACGGCGCCCGCCTGCTCAGCCCGAAGACCATCGAGCTCATGACCGCCAACCATCTGCCCGGCGGCAAGGAGCTGCCGGACCTGTCCGTGTCATTGTTCAGCGAGGCGAGTTATTCGGGCGTCGGTTTCGGGCTGGGCTTCGCGGTCACCACCGATCCGGCCCGCACGCTGGTTCCAGGCAGCCGAGGCGATTACTCGTGGGGCGGCATGGCCAGCACCTATTTCTGGATCGATCCGCGCGAACAGCTGATCGTCGTCTTCATGACTCAGCTGATCCCTTCGACGATTTACAACTTGCGTCGCGAGCTGCGCACCTTGGTGTATTCGGCGTTCACATGAGGCCGCCCGTTGCGGCATGATGCGCGCTTCGCCGCAGGGAGAAGAACGACGCATGCGACTTCAAGCGATGTCTCGTACGCTGGTCCGGGCAACCATTGCGATCGGCCTGTTCCTGCATGGCGCCGCGAGCCTGGCGGCCGACAGCGAAGGTTCGGTGCTGCCCGCGCCGGCACGCAAGGAAGGCGACGGCCCCTACTCGCAACTCATCCTGCGTAGCGTAATCGTCATCAACGGCACCGGCACGCCGGCGTTCGGCCCGGCCGATATCGTCATCGAAGGCAATCGCATCGTCGACGTGTTTCCGGTCGGCGCGCCCGGCGGCAGCAAGGAACCGCCGAATCGGCCGAAGCTGAAACCGGACGGCCGGGAGATCGATCTGCGCGATCACTATGTCCTGCCCGGTCTCGTCGACATGCACGGACACATCGGCGGCAAGGAACAAGGCGTGCCCGCCGAGTATGTATACAAACTCTGGATGGGCCACGGCATCACCACCATTCGCGATCCCGGCTGCGGCAACGGCATCGAATGGTGCGTCAGTGAAACGCGCCGAAGCGAACGCAACGAGATCACCGCACCGCGCATCTTTCCGTATGCGTTCCTGACGCCGGACAGGCCGCTGACCACGCCCGAAGAGGGACGCAAGTGGGTGCGCGACATCAAGGCCAAGGGCGCCGTCGGCATGAAATGTTTCGGCTATCGGCCCGAGGTGCTGCAGGCCATCTTCGACGAGCTGAAGAAACAAGGCATGCGCAGCGCCTGCCATCATGCGCAGATGGATGTGAGTCGGGTCAACGCGCTGACTACCGCACGCTGGGGCCTCACCACGATGGAACATTGGTACGGCCTGCCCGAAGCGCTGTTCGACGACCGCACCGTGCAGAATTATCCGCCCGACTACAACTACTTCAACGAACAGGACCGCTTCGCGCAGGCCGGCCGGCTGTGGCGTCAGGCCGCCCGCCCCGGCAGCGAAAAATACGAGGCCGTGATGAAGGAGCTGCTGGCGCTCGACTTCACCATCGATCCGACCTTCACGATCTATCTCGCATCGCGCGACTTGATGCGCGCCCGCCGCGCCGACTGGCACGAGCAATACACACTGCCGCAGCTGTGGGACTTCTACACGCCGAATCGTGACAATCACGGCAGCTTCTTCTTCGACTGGGGCACCGAAGACGAAGTCGCCTGGCGCGACAATTACCGTCCGTGGATGGCGTTCATCGACGACTTCAAGAATCGCGGCGGCCGCGTCACGGTCGGCTCGGACTCGGGCTTCATCTATCAGCTGTACGGTTTCGGCACGATCCAGGAGCTGGAACTGCTGCGTGAAGCCGGCTTCCATCCGCTGGAAGTGCTCCGCTCGGCGACACTCAATGGCGCTCAGGCGCTCGGCGCGGCGGATCGCATCGGCTCGGTCGAACCGGGCAAGCTCGCCGACCTCGCCGTGCTCGATGAGAACCCGGTCGCCAATTTCAAGGTGATGTACGGCACCGGCCACGTGCGACTCGGCGATGACGGGCGCACCCATCGCGTCGGCGGCGTGAAGTACACGATCAAGGACGGCATCGTCTATGACGCCAGACGGTTGTTGAGCGACGTGCGCAATATGGTCGCCGAGGAGAAGCGCGAGCGCGGGGTCAGCCAGCTCGCGCAGCCGTGACCGCCTTTTCGATTTACGTCGAGATACCGACGCCGCCGACGGGCTCGGTCGTCACATAGTCGCCGAAGCCCGCGATCAAAGGCTTGCCCCGGGCGATGGCAGCCTGCACCGACGGGAGTTTCAGCGAGGCCGCGTGACTTTCCTTGCTGTCCCAAACCTCGGTGATCCAGATCGCATCCGCGTCCTTCGCATCGCGCGCGACGATGTAGCTCAGGCATCCGGGCATGTCCCTGATACCCTCCAGCAGCACCGCGATCAGCGCTTCGCGCTGGCCCGGGGTTGCGATCATCTTGCCAATCAAACCGTGCATGGGGAGTGCTCCTGTCCGAGGTTTATCGCCCGTCGCCGGCAGCGCGCAGCCGCCGAGGGTTGCCATCATGGCCACGCTGAATTCACGTCGCCCGAGCGCCATTTCATTCCTCCGTGGCATAAGACTTATGCGCGCATCTTACCTGGCCCGGCGTTCCGCTCGCAGTTGCACAAGCCCCTGAAAGCCGCAACACTTTCGGGATGACTACCGTGCTCTTCACCGCCCCATGACCTCGACGCGCAAGGCGCCCTCGGACGGCGGCGGCATCGTTTACTCCACCGGCATCGGCGAGCGCTGTCCCAACTGCCTGCGCCCGGTGCGCGAATGCGTCTGCAAAAAGGGCACGCCCGGCAAGACTACTAGCGATGGCGTCGTCCGCGTCAGCCGTGAGACCGCCGGCCGCAAAGGCAAAGGCGTCACGGTGATCAGCTGTCTCGGCCTGCCGCCCGAGCAGCTCGCGGCACTCGCCACCGAGCTGAAGAAGAAATGCGGCTCGGGCGGCGCCGTCGACAACGGCCGCATCGAGATCCAGGGCGATCATCGCGACAAGCTGGTTCAGGAGCTGACGCAGCGGGGCTTCAAAGCCAAGCGCGCCGGCGGCTAGGAATCGATTCAACGCTGCCGGTCGGCAGCATCAATGGAGACCCGCATGAAATCATCGTCCCTGCTCGCCCTGGCAGTCGCAGCCGCCGCGCTGGCTGCGGGTGCCGCGAGCGCCGCCCCCGTCAAGTACGACATCGATCCCAATCACACCTACCCGAGCTTCAGCGCCGATCACATGGGCGGTCTGTCCAAGTGGCGCGGCAAGATCAACAGCAGCTCCGGCACCATCACTCTGGACACTGCCGCCAAGACCGGCACGGTCGAGGTGAAGATGAACATGTCGACCATCGACTTCGGCCACGAGAAGATGAACGAGCACGCCAAGAACGCGGATATCTTCGACGTTGCCAAGTTCCCCGAAGCGACCTACACCGGCAAGCTGGTCAATTTCAAGAACGGCGCCCCGACCGAAGTCGACGGCAGCCTCACGCTGCACGGCGTGACCAAGCCGGTGAAGCTGAAGATCAACAGCTTCCTGTGCAAGCCGAACCCGATGAGCAAGAAAGAAACCTGCGGCGCGGACGCCAGCGCCAGGATCAACCGCGACGAATTCGGGGTGGATTACGGCAAGGCGTACGGCTTCAAGCAGGACGTGGAGCTGCAGATCCAGGTCGAGGCCATCAAGGCCGACGACATCTCGTGAGCTGACTCGCGCTCGCGCGCAGCGCCCCGTCAGGCGCTGCGCGCTAGTCCGGCTGGACGTCCCTTCCTGTCGAGTTCGCCTCTCTCTGCGCGGCTCGATCTCCGAGCACCGAGCACGCGAGTGCCCCCATCACGAAAACGAATCCCACCCATGACATGAACCGTGGCGGGACCAGTGGCCATGCGGTGGCGCCGATGCTCGCGCCCACGGCCATGCCGAGATAAGTCACCGACGAATTGAGCGCGATCGTGGCGGCGGCGAGCATGGGAGCAACAGCCACCAGTCGCGCCTGTTGCACGGCTGGGAAGCCGGAGCTGCCGAGGCTCCATAGAAACTGGGCAACATAGATGGTCGCCGCCCAGACAGAGAACAGCGGCCACAGCAACAGCATGGTCGCGGAAGAAATGTTACAGCGATACGCAACGAAGGTCGCGCCGAACCGCCGCACCATGCGGACACTCAGCAGATTGCCCAACAACGCCCCTACGCCGGCGGTAAACAACAGCAGCGCCAGCGCAGGACCTGCAATCCCCTGCACGGCCAGCACGATCGGGGCGATGTAACTCATCATCACCGCGCTGCCCATGTTGGCGAGCGCCGTGGCTGCGGTGAGCCAGCGCAATGCCGGCGAGCGCAGTACTTGAAACCAACGCACCCAGTTGAGCGGCGGCACCATCACGTTCGGCGGCACCGAGCGCCAGATGAACAGCGCGATGATCGCACTGGCCACCCCGATGAATGCAAACGACATTCGCCAGGACGACACGGACGCGATCAACACCGACATCGGATTGCCGAGCACCGCGCCGACCGACCAGCCGACCATCAATTTCGCCAGCGTCGGCGCGCGCTCCTGCTCGGGCGTGAGCATGCTCAACGTGGCAGCGACCTGCGGCGTATAGACGGCGGAAGTCACAGCGGCCAGCACGCGAGCCAGCATCAAATGCTCGTAACTCTGGCTGAGCGCAGCCAGCAGATTGGCGAGCGCGCAGACCGCCATCGAGCCGGTGAGCAACTTGCGCCGATCGATGCGGGAGCCGAGCGTAGCCAGCGTCGGCGCGCAGACGGCGGCAGCGATGCCGAAGGCGGCGATCAGCAGCCCGGCCTTCTCGATGGGAATTTGCAGCGAGCTCGAAATGTCGCTCAGCAGACCGCCGACGCTCAAAAAGCTGGTGGCGACGAAAAAATTGCCGGCGATGAGGACGAACAGTCGCTGGGGTGGCACGGAGCGGTCGACGATGACGATCTGGAGTTCGTGACGATGTGCTTTGGTCGCACATCATCTCCGACTCGCCCGCCGGGCGCCAAGCCCGATCACTCTCCCCGGCTGCCGCCTGGCGGGCCGTAGATCAACTTGAAGCCATCGTGACCGCACAGCTGCGAGAGCCGTTCCGTCAGCTCGCGGGTCGGTTTGACCTGCCACTCTTGAGACAACACCAGTTCGGCTCGCGCAGCGGAACCGGTGTAATAAACCGCGACTGCACAGCGGCCCCCGCGGAACGGTCGCAGCGTTTGTTCGAGTTGTTTGAGAAAGCCGCGCTGGCCTTGCGGATCGAGCCCCGGCGGCCAGCGGATCGCCAGACGCTTGGCGTGCAGCTCGCGAGCCTGATCGATATCGATGACCTTCTTGGCATTGAGCCGCCAGCTCTCGCTGTACTCATCGAAACGCAGCTGACCCTCGACGATCACGATGGCGCTCTTGGCGATCACCGTGCGGTACTGCTGCCATTGATCTTCGAACATGGAGGCTTCCATGCGGCCGCTGCGGTCGTCGAGCGTGAAGATCACCCGCTGCCCGCGCTTGCCGACGTCGAACACCATGCCGCCGACGGTCACCGGCTTGCCCTTGAACTGCTGGAAGCCGCCCTCGCCGCCGCTGGGCGCCGGCCGATCGCTGGTCAGATCCACGATGCGACCGCTGGTGATGGGCTTGACCTCCGCCTCGAACTCTTCGAACGGATGACCGGTGAGATACAGACCGAGGGTGTCGCGCTCGCCATCGAGCCGCACGCGCCGGCTCCAGTCCGGCAACACCTCGGTCACGACCTGCGGCGCCGCCGATGGGCTCGTGTCCATCAGGCCGAACATATCGTCCTGGCCGACCGCCCGCGCACGAATGGTTTGATCGGCGAGCTGCATCGCCGAAGGCAGCGAATGCATCAGCGTCGCGCGATTGGGGCCCAGCGAATCGACTGCGCCGGAACGGATCAACGCTTCCAGCACGCGACGGTTCATGCGATTCGCGTCACTGCGCCGGCACATGTCCGCCAGATCGCGGTACGGCCCGCTCTTGCGCGCTTCGACCAGCATCTCCACGACGTTCTGTCCGACGCCCTTGATCGCGCCCAGGCCGTAACGGATGGTGCGATCGTTGGACACGGTGAACATGAAACTCGAGGAATTCACATCCGGCGGCTCGACCTTCAGCTTCATGCGGCGAGCTTCGTCGATGAGCGTCACGACCTTATCGGTCTTGTCCATATCCGAGGACAACACCGCCGCCATGAACGCCGCCGGATAGTGCGCCTTCAGCCACGCGGTCTGATACGTCAGCAGCGCGTACGCGGCCGAGTGCGACTTGTTGAAGCCGTAACCGGCGAACTTCTCCATCAGGTCGAAGATGTGCTCGGCCTGATGCTGGTCGACGCCGCGCGCGGTGGCGCCCGTGACGAAAATGGTCCGCTGCTTGGCCATCTCCTCGGGCTTCTTCTTGCCCATCGCGCGACGGAGCAAGTCGGCGCCGCCGAGCGAATAGCCGGCGAGCACCTGCGCGATCTGCATCACCTGCTCTTGATACAGGATGACGCCGTAGGTCGGCGCGAGCACCGGCTGCAGATCGGGATGCAGATAATCGATCGGACCCGTCGTGGTGCCGCGCTTGCGGGCGATGAAGTCATCGACCATGCCCGACTCCAGCGGGCCGGGACGGAACAGCGCCACGAGCGCGACGATGTCTTCGAAGCAGTCCGGCTGCAGGCGGCGGATCAGGTCCTTCATGCCGCGCGATTCCAGCTGGAACACGGCGGTGGTCTCGTAGCGCTTCAGCAGATCGAACGTCGCGGCGTCATCCATCGGCAGCGCGTTCATGTCCAGCGGCGGCTCGCCCTTCTCGGCGCGCTGCGCATTGATGACCTTCAGCGCCCAATCGATGATGGTGAGCGTGCGCAGACCCAGGAAGTCGAATTTCACCAGGCCGGCCTGTTCGACGTCGTCCTTGTCGAACTGCGTCACCACGCTCTGGCCGTTCTCGTCGCAGAACAGCGGCGAGAAATCGGTGAGCACGGACGGCGAGATCACCACGCCACCGGCGTGCATGCCGGCGTTACGCACCAGGCCTTCGAGCGACATCGCCATGTCCAGGATGGCGCGGGTCTCCTCTTCGTTCTGATAGCGACGCCGCAGCTCTTCCTCCTTCGCGAGGGCGTCCTTCAGCGTGATGCCCAGCTCGAACGGAATCAGCTTGGCGATGGAGTCGGCGAAGCCATAGCTCTGACCGAACACACGCGCCACGTCGCGTACCACGGCCTTCGCCGCCATGGTGCCGTAAGTGATGATCTGCGAGACGCGCTCGCGACCGTAGTGCTGGGCGACGTAATCGATGACGCGATCGCGGCCGTCCATGCAGAAGTCGACGTCGAAGTCGGGCATGGAGACGCGCTCGGGATTCAGGAACCGTTCGAACAGCAGGTCGTAGCGCAGCGGATCGATATCGGTGATGCCCAGGCAGAACGCCACCAGCGAGCCGGCACCGGAGCCGCGCCCCGGGCCGACCGGCACGCCGTTCTCCTTGGCCCATTTGATGAAGTCCGCGACGATCAGGAAGTAGCCGGGGAAGCCCATCTGGATGATGACGCCCAGCTCGATCTCCAGGCGTTGCTCGTATTCCTCGTCGGGAATGACGCGGCCCTGCACCGGCGCCGCCTTGAGCTGCACCAGACGTTGCGCCAGTCCCTTGCGCGATTGCTCCCGCAGATAGTCCTCGACCGGCATGTCGCCGGGCGTTGGAAACTTCGGCAGCACCGATTTGCCGAGCTTCAGCTCCAGGCTGCAGCGGCGCGCGATCTCGACCGTGTTCTCCAGCGCCTCGGGCACATCCTTGAACAGCTCCGCCATTTCCTTCGGCGACTTGAGATATTGCTGCTCGCTGTAACGCCGGCGACGCTTGGGATCGGCCAGCAAGGTGCCGTCGTGAATACACACGCGCGCTTCGTGCGATTCGAAGTCCTCGCGGCGGATGAAGCGCACGTCGTTGGTGGCGACCACGGGAATGCCGCGCTCGATGGCCAGATCCAGCGCGCCCTGCACGTGACGCTCGTCGCCCTCGCGGCCGGTGCGTTGCAGTTCCAGGTAGAAACGATCGCCGAACAGATTCAGCCAGAAATCGAGCGCGCTGCGCGCTTCGTCGTCGCGGCCGTTGAGGATGGCGCGGCCGATGTCGCCTTCGCGCGCGCCCGACAGCGCGATCAGCCCCTTCAGGTCTTCGGGATTGAGCCAGCTGCGATCGACGGTCGCGACGCCCTTCTTCTGGCCTTGCAGATAGGACCTGCTGACCAGCTTCGACAGATTGTTGTAGCCGACCGGGTTCTGGCACAGCAGCACCAGCGCCGACGGCTCGGCGCGATCGCCCGGCTCGTAGATGCGCAGATCGACGCCGATGATGGGCTTCACGCCGGCGGACTGGGCCGCCTTGTAGAACTTCACCATCGCGAACAGATTGCTCTGATCAGTGAGCGCGACCGACGGCATCTTCGCGGCCGCGACTGAGTCCATCAGGCCGGGAATGCCCTCGCCTTCGCTGGTGATGCGCACCACGCTGTCGACCAGCGAGTACTCGGTGTGCAGATGCAGATGGACGAACGTCGACACTAGAGCTCGACCCCAGCAACATCGGGCGTCATCGCGCCCATGTCAGCCAGCGTCAAGCGCCGCTCCCCGGCGAGGCGGACCGGTTCGAAACTGCGGCGATGAATCGGCGTCGGGCCGTGACGCTTCAGGGCCTTGTAGTGTTGGGGCGTGCTGTAGCCCTTGTGAGCAGCGAAGCCGTATTCGGGATAGAGCGCATCCAGCTCGACCATCATGCGATCGCGCGTCGTCTTGGCGAGAATCGAGGCGGCTCCGATACAGGTCTTGAGCGCGTCGCCGTCGACGATGGCTTCGTAGCTGCACTTCAGGGGCAGCCCGAGGAACGACGGACACAGATTGCCATCGACCTGTACGTGGCCCGGATGAATGTGCAGACCGATGAGCGCCCGGCGCATCGCCAGGTGCGTGGCCTGCAGAATGTTGTGGCAGTCGATCTCTTCCACGTCGGCCCAGGCGACCGACCAGGACAGCGCGGCCGCGCGGATCTTGATCGCGAGCGCTTCCCGCTCCTCGGCTTCGAGCTGCTTGGAATCCTTGATGCCACGGATACGACGGCGCGGATCGAGAATCACCGCCGCGGCCACCACCGGCCCCGCCAGCGGCCCACGGCCCGCTTCATCGACGCCCGCGACCAGCCCGGGCGCCTGCAACGGCAAGGCCATTGTCCGCTGAGATGCTGCCATCGCCCCTGTTTACACCGACAACCGACGCGTCACCAACAAGTCCACGATCGCGTCCGCCGCGCGCGCACTGGCGTCGCGCTTCAGGGTCTCGTGGATGGAGGTGAAAGTTTGCACGAGCTGCTCGCGATCGGCACGCTCCAATTGCTCGAGCACCGCCGGCCCCAGCACCTCGGCGCGCACCTCGGCGTTGAAGAACTCCGGCACCAGCTGCCGGCCGGCCAGCAGGTTGGGCTGGGCGAAGAATGGCGCCTTGAACAGTTTCAGATGCTTGAGCAGGAAACTCGTCAGCAGCCCCAGCCGGTAGGCCACCACCATCGGGCGCTTCACCAGGGTCGCTTCCAGGGTGGCCGTGCCCGAAGCGAGCAGCACGACGTCGCTGGCCGCCATCACGGTCTGCGCATGGCCATTGATCAGCGTGACTCGATCGAGCAACGCAGGAGTACCTAACGCGGCACGCTCCAGAGCTTCCTCGAACACTCTGCGTGCGGGCTCGTTCGCGAGCGCCGCGACGAAGCGCAGCTCCGGCCGCTGCCGCAGCAGCCACGCCATGGTCCGCGTGAAATCAGGACTCAGACGCGAGACTTCGCCCTGCCGGCTGCCCGGCAACACGGCCACGTACTGGCCCTTTTCCGGCAAAGCCAGCTGATAACGCGCGGTCTCGGCGCTCAACTCCATGGGGACGACGTCCGCCAGCGGGTGCCCCACGAATTCGGCGTGCACCGAATGCGTGTCGTAGAACGGCTTCTCGAACGGCAGCAGGCAGAGCACGAGGTCCACTGCTCTGCCGATCGTATGCACGCGCCCCTGGCGCCAGGCCCAAACCTGGGGACTGACGTATTGCACCGTGGGAATGCCTGCTTCCTTGAAGCGCGGCGCGATGCGCAGATTGAATTCCTTGGCGTCGACGCCGATGTAGACGACCGGCCGTTCGGCCAGCACGCGCTCGATCAGCTGCCGCCGGATTTTCAGCAGGCGCGGCAGATGCGGAATGATTTCGAACAGCCCCATCACGGACAGATTTTCCATCCGCTCCCAGGCCTCGCAGCCGGCCGCGACCATGCGCGACCCAGCAATGCCCGCGAAGCGCGCCTGCGGAATCCGCTGGCGCAGCGCTGCGATCAGTTGAGCACCGAGGTTGTCGCCGGAAGCCTCGCCGGCGACCAGAACGATCAGTGGTGCGGCGTCGGGGTTAGCCACTGAGATCAGCTACCTGACGATGCCAACCCGATCGCGCCGTGGCGTGGAGTCGTTGAGGAAATCGATCAGTGGCTGCAGCTCGGGCTGCGTCTTGGCGCGCTGCTCGATCTGCTCGGTCGCTTCGATCAGCTTCAGCTGCGAGCGGTACAGGATGCGATATGCATCGCGAATGTTTCGGATCTGCTCCGTCGAGAAGCCGCGGCGCTTCAGCCCTTCCGAATTCACGCTGTGCGGTTCGGCGGGACGCCCCACTGCCATCACGAATGGCGGCACATCGCGCGTCACGGCGGTGTTGTTCGCGATGAACGCATGCGCGCCGATCTGGCAGAACTGATGAATGCCGGCGAAGCCGCCCATGTGCACCCAGTCGCCGACGACCACGTGCCCGCCGAGCGTGGCGTAATTCGCCAGTACGCAATGCGAGCCGATGACACAGTCGTGGCCGACGTGCGAGCCGGTCATGAACAAGTTGTCGCTGCCGATGCGCGTGACCAGCTGATCCTTGGTGGTACCGCGATTGATGGTGGTGTTCTCGCGGAACGTGTTGCGATCGCCGATTTCGAGCCGGGTCGGCTCGTTGTTGTATTTCAGATCCTGCGGAGCGGCGCCGATCGAGGCGAACTGAAAAATCTTGTTGTCGCGCCCGATCGCGGTCGGACCGTCGATCACCACGTGCGGCCCGATCCAGGTGCCCGCGCCGATCACGACACCGGCACCGATCACCGTGTACGCGCCAACCTGCACATCCGGCGCGAGCTGCGCGCTGGGATCGATCAGCGCTGTGGGATGAATAGCCATCGTGGCAATGTCCGTTATTTTCGCGTTTCGCCCGGCGCAACCATCATTTCAGCGCTGCACGCTTCCTGGCCGTCGACCTCGGCGATCGTGGAGAACTTCCAGATGCCACGGATCGAGCGCTCCAGCGTCGCCTTCAGGATCAGCTGATCGCCCGGCTCGACCGGCTTGCGGAAGCGCGCCTTGTCGATGCCGACGAAGTACAGCTGCCGGTGCTCGTCCGGGTACACCCCGGCGGTCACGAAGGCGAGGATGCCGGCGGTCTGGGCCAGCGCCTCCAGGATGATCACGCCTGGAAATACCGGCCGGTGCGGAAAGTGGCCGGGAAAGAACGGCTCGTTGATGGTGACGTTCTTGAGCGCGCGAATGTGCTTGCCCGACTCGCACTCCAGCACCCGGTCCACCAGCAGGAACGGATAGCGATGCGGCAAACGGCGCATCACCTCGTGAATGTCCATGGTCAACACGTCGCCGGCGGTCTGCCCTGCGCTCGGTGTCTGGGTGCTTTCAGTCATCGGAAACCTTGTTATTCGCCACGCATCAATCGGATTCTTCTGGCGCCGCGTCCGGATCGGCGGCGGCGCCCCGCTCCCGGCGAACCTCGCGGACGAACTCGTCCAGGTGCTGGAAGCGGGCGGCATTCTTGCGGAAACGGGTCGTTTCGTCGACCGGCATGCCGCTCGAATAGTACCCCGGCTTGCGGATGCTGCCGCTGACGAAAGACTTACCGGTCACGATCACGTCGTCGCAGATGCTCAGGTGCCCGGCGATGCCCACCATGCCGCCGATCATGCAGCGTTTGCCGATCACCGCGCTGCCGGAAATTCCGGCACAGCCGGCGATGGCGGTGTGATCGCCGATGCGCACGTTGTGGCCGATCTGGATCTGGTTATCCATCTTCACACCGTCGCCGATGACGGTGTCGTCGATGGCGCCGCGGTCGATGGTGGTGCTGGCGCCGATCTCAACATCGTTGCCGACGCGCACCGTGCCCACCTGCGGAACCTTCAGCCACTCGCCCTGATCCGGCGCGAGACCGAAGCCGTCGGCGCCGATCACCGCGCTCGGATGCAACAGGCAGCGATCGCCGATGATGACGCCCTGACACAAAGTCACATTGGCCGTGAGCCGCGTGTCATTGCCGATCGTGACATCGTCCATGATCACGCAGCCCGGTCCGATCACCGTGCGTGCGCCGATCTTCACTCTCGCACCGATGACCGCGTGCGGACCGATCGATGCGCTGGGATCGATCTGTGCCGAGTCGTCGACGACTGCCGTGGCATGTCGTCCGGGCGGCGCGGCCGGCGGCGGATATAACAAAGCCGCGATGCGCGCGTACATCGCATACGGATTCTTCGCTAGCAGCGCGTTCGTCGGACACGCGTCGGCCAGCTTCGGATCGAGCACGACCACGCCGGCCTTGGTCTGCTGCAAATAACGGCGATAGCGCGGGTTGGCCACGAACGCCACGGACGCGGCATCCGCGTTCTCCAACGCAGCGACCCGCGACACGCGCAGGTCAGGATCACCTTTGAGAATGCAGCCAAAGCGGACGGCGAGCTCGCCCAGGCTGAGGCCGGGCTGCGCGGACATCGCCGTCGCCCGGCTCAGCGGCGCAACCCGGAATGGAGGTGCGCGCTCATGGCGTTACTGCTTGGCCGGCGGAGTGGCGGCCTTGGCGGGCGGCGTCGCCGGCTTCACGCCGCTGGTCTTGGCGCGAGCCTGCAGGGCGGTCAGCACCTGCGGGGTGATATCGAGGGATTCGTTGACGAACAGCACGCCATCGCCGACCACCAGGTCATAGCCGGAGGAACGAGCGTAGCTCTGCACTTCCTGCAGCAGGGCCTTCTGCAGCTTGCCCAGCTCCTCGTTACGGCGCACGTTCAGGTCTTCGACGTACTCGTTCTGTTTGCGGGCCAGATCGCGCTGACCTTCGCGCAGCTCCTTCTCGGCGTTGCGACGCTCGTTCTCGGCCATCACCGCGCCGTCACGCTGCAGCTTCTCTTCCTTGGCCTTCAGGTCTTTCTGCTGAGCGGCCATCTCGCGCTGACGCGGCGAGAACTCGTCCTGCAGGGCCTGCATGGCGCCTTTCGCCTGCGGGGCCTCTTCCAGCAGCCGCGGCACGTTGACCACGGCGATCTTCAGCTGCGTCTGGGCGCCAGCGACCGGTGCGAACAACGCCACCGACAGTGCCAGCGGAGCAAGCAGAACAGCAGGAATGCTCAAACGTGCCATGTATCCAACCTCAGATATGTCGTTATCGTCCAAACCATCATCAAGTCAACGCCACCCCGGGTACATGGAGGTACCCCGACGCTGCGGCGGGCGAGCGGCAGAGGTCATGCCTTTTGCCGTCTCGCCACGAGGGTCGTGGCAGGATGCCCGATCCCGAGTGTTCGATCAGAACGCCTGGCCGATCGAGAACTGGAAGCCTTCCGTCTCGTCGCCCCAGCGGCCGTCGGTGTCGCCACTGAACTTCTTGAGCGGCACCGCGTAGCTGAAGCGGAACACGCCCAGCGGTGCCAGCCACTGCACGGCCACACCGGCGGATTGCCGGAGCTGATCATAACTGAACCCGTAGTCCACCGGGGTCACCTGATCGGGCCCGAAGAACTTGACGTTCTGGTTCGAGAATATGTTACCGATGTCGTAGAACAGGCTGAACCGGGCGCTGTTACGCCACTTTTCCGGCATCGGCAGCAGCAACTCCGTCTGCGCGATGGTCTTGATATTGCCACCGTACGGCCGGCCGAAGTTGTCCTTGGGCCCCAGGCGGCTCTCGCGGAAGCCGCGCACCGAGTCCGGGCCGCCGCCGAAATACTGGCGGTACGGGGGCAGCGCCGTGGTGTCGCCCAGCGCCTCGCCGTACGCCAGCTCGACGTTGAACATCAGCGTCAGGCTGCGCCAGATGGGCACGAATTGCAGGTAATCGTACGACGCAGTCCAGAACTCGACGTCGCTGCCCGGCACGGTGTAACCGATGTTGAAACGGTGGCGCGCGCCACGGTCCGCGAAGATCGCGCGGTTGCGCGAGTCATAACGCCAGCCGAGGTTCAGCTCGAGCGTGTCGAAATCGCTGCTGTACAGGAAGTAATCGCCCTGGCTGACGCCCGGCGCGCAAACCCCGTCACTGAACACATCCACGCAGCGCGTGCGCGAATTGCCGTTCGAACGCACCCAGTCGGTCGCCTGCACAGCGCTGCCGCCCTGGCTGGTCACCAGCTCCGCGCGCTGTCCCGACAGACCCACGCCGAGATATTGATACTCGGTGATCGGCCAGTCGTAGTTGATGCCGAGCGTGATCGTGG
>Ga0065721_10048848_pt1 | contig 71655 bp, 75 predicted proteins | sample Mesricmetagenome_FD_59108 | JGI IMG/M metagenome (GOLD analysis project Ga0065721, IMG submission 59108) | Mesophilic microbial community from rice straw/compost enrichment Sample: eDNA_1 v2 (version 2) | ecosystem: Engineered > Solid waste > Grass > Composting > Bioreactor | place: USA: Davis...
ATTTGAATCTAACGAATTTACAATAGCGTTCGATAAAATTACGGTGGTTAACTAAAAACTTTAAAAATTGTCAATTAACCAACCAACATAAAAACTAAAAGATTCTTGCCATGCAACCAACTATTCAACGTGGCCAACTTTTCTGGGCTAGCTGTTTAGCTCTTCTCGTAACTTCCCTTTCTTTCGGTATACGCGCTGGTATCCTGGGTGAGCTGGGTACAAGATTCGGACTCAACGCCGGGCAACTGGGCACCATTGCCGCCACGGCTTTCTGGGGTTTTCCATTGGCTGTGATCATTGGTGGTATGGTGGTAGATATCATTGGTATGAAAAAGCTGCTGATGCTGGCTTTCCTCTTCCATTTAGTGGGTATAATATTAACAGTGTTTGCCGGCGGGTACTGGTCGCTGTTTCTTTCCACCTTATTAATAGGCATTGCCAATGGTACCGTTGAAGCAGCCTGTAATCCGTTGGTGGCCGCCTTATATCCCGATAACAAAACCACGAAGCTAAATCATTTTCATCTTTGGTTCCCCGGAGGAATTTTCCTGGGCACCTTACTGGTATTCGGTTATAATAATGCAGGTATAGGCACCATTGCCGGGCTGGAAGGCTGGCAGGTACAGGTGGCCATCATGCTTATCCCAACCATCATCTACGGTTATATGGTTTCGCGCCTGAAGTTCCCGGTTACCGAACGTGTGGCTGCCGGTGTTTCAACCGGTGAAATGTATCGTTCGCTGCTGAACCCGCTGTTTATTTTTATGATCATCTGCATGTTTGGCACCGCAATAACCGAATTGTTTACCGGACAGTGGATAGATGTATTGCTAAAGAATGTTACCGATAATGCTATATTGATACTTACCCTCGAAACCGGTGTAATGGTATTGGGCCGCGGCCTGGCCGAACCGGTGGTGCATCGTTTTTCACCACAGGGTGTGTTGTTAATGTCGGCCATTTTAGCTGCTATTGGCATATATATGCTTGGCCACAGTACCGGTAACATGATCTTTGTGGGCGCCCTGATCTTTGGCATGGGGGTTTGTTATTTCTGGCCCTGTATGCTGGGATTTGTTTCGGAAAATCTTCCTAAAACAGGCGCAGTGGGTTTGAACTTCATGGGTGGCGCGGGTATGTTTGCCGTATCGGTGTACATGATGTTCATGGGAAGCCATTACGATCGTTTGCTGGCAGAAAAGTTGCCGCCGGGCGCCGATTTCAAAGTGTACAACGATGCGCCGGCAGGTTCGGAGATGGCCAATGCACTGGCAGAAGCAAAAAAAGCAGCGGGACCTGAAATACTGGATACCACCCTGTACATTCCCATTGCTTTGACTGTTGCCTTTTTAGGCCTGGTAATTTATATGCGAGGCAGAAAAAAAGAGGAGCGGCTAACACCTGTTAGCGCATAGTAATACTATCTTGACCATTTATCATACTTTAATGTTAACGGAATTGCCTGTATTCAGGTTTTGAATCAACATTTAGTAAATTCCGCTTTTGCGAATTAATCGACATTATGGCCCGTCAAACACGAAGATCTGCCATTAAGAACATGGTTGCCGGTACCGCAGCACTGAGCACCGCCGGCATGTTATCATCATTCTCCTGTAACGACGAAAACAAATCAACCATCTTGAAAGGAAATATCAATCATTCGGTATGCCGCTGGTGCTATGACGCTATACCGCTGGAAGAATTTTGCGCCGCAGTAAAAAAAATGGGTATACGTGCAATCGACCTCGTAGGTCCCAAAGACTGGCCTACCCTGAAAAAATACGACCTGGATTCCTCTATGTGCAATGGCGCCGAGATTAACCTGGTGGACGGCTGGAACGATAAAAAATTCCATGCACAGCTCATTAAAAATTATACTGAAATGATACCGCTGGTAGCCAAGGCCGGGTACAAAAACCTGATTTGCTTTAGCGGCAACCGCCGCGGTATTGACGATGAAACCGGCTGGAATAATTGCGCCGAAGGCCTGAAACAAATCATGAGTCTGGCCGAAAAGCACCATGTTATGATCATTATGGAACTGCTGAACAGCAAGGTCAACCACAAAGATTACCAGTGCGATAAAACCGCCTGGGGCGTGGAACTGGTAAAAAGAGTAGGTTCTGACAACTTCAAACTGCTATACGACATCTACCATATGCAGATCGATGAAGGCGATGTGATACGTACCATCAAGGATAATCACCAGTATATAGCCCATTATCATACCGGAGGCGTGCCGGGCAGGAACGAAATAGACGAAACCCAGGAATTGTATTACCCGGCTATCATGAAAGCCATTGTTGATACCGGATTTAAAGGATATGTTGCCCAGGAATTTATTCCTAATCGCAAAACCAACGAAGAACGACTGGCCTCCCTGGAAAAAGCAGTAAAGATCTGCGATGTATAACCTGTTTCCTTTTTAATCACCTTCAACAAAGAAGTAAATCACTTATTTTTTAAAATAGAGAATCATGGCAGAAAATGTATATGATGCTATTGTAGTGGGTTCAGGTATCGCCGGCGGCTGGGCTGCCAAAGAACTGACCGAAAAAGGGTTAAAAGTATTGTTGCTGGAGCGCGGCGAAAATATCGAACACATTAAAGATTATAAAACGGCCAATTTGAATCCCTGGGATTTCCCCCATCGCGGCGGAAAAACCCAGCAAATGATAAAGGATTACCCGGTGCTGAACAGGGATTATCCGTTGAACGAAACCAACCTGAACTATTGGACCAACGAAAAGGATTGCCCTTATGTGGAGACCAAGCGCTTCGACTGGTATCGCGGCTATCATGTAGGCGGCAGGTCGTTGATGTGGGGCCGTCAAAGCTATCGCTGGAGCGACCTGGATTTTGAAGCCAATGCCAAAGAAGGCATTGCCATCGACTGGCCCATACGCTATAAAGATATTGCTCCCTGGTACGATTACGTGGAGAAATTTGCAGGTATCAGCGGCACCAAAGAAGGGTTGCCCCACCTGCCCGACGGCCAGTTTCAACCAGGCATGGAGCTGAACTGTGTGGAGAAAGATGTGGCCGCCCGCCTGAAACAACATTATAAAGGGCAACGTCATTTGTTTATTGGCCGTGTAGCCAATATCACTCAACCCCTGCCGGGAAGAACCAATTGCCAGTACCGCAATAAATGCTGGCTGGGATGCCCTTTTGGCGGATATTTCAGCACGCAGTCATCTACCCTGCCTGCGGCCATGAAAACCGGTAACCTTACACTTCGCCCCTTCTCTATTGTTACCAGAGTACTGTACGATAAAGACAAGAAAAAAGCCACCGGTGTGGAAATAGTAGATGCACAGGAAAATAAAACTTACGAATACAAAGCCAAAGTAATATTCCTGTGTGCATCGGCCTTTAACAGCACCTGGGTATTGTTCAATTCCGCCACCGATATATGGCCTGGCGGATTGGGCAGCAGCAGCGGCGAACTGGGTCACAACGTAATGGACCATCATTTTCGGGTAAGCGCCAGCGGTATTGCAGACGGCTATGATGATAAATATTATTTCGGCCGCCGTCCCACAGGTTTTTATATTCCACGTTTCCGTAACCTGCCCGGTGAAAAAAGAGACTACCTGCGTGGTTTCGGTTACCAGGGCGCTGCCAGCCGCCAGGGCTGGAACCGCCACATCGCCGAATTGAATATTGGGGTAGACCTGAAAAATGCGTTAACAGAACCGGGTCCCTGGACCCTGGGTATGACCGCCTTTGGCGAGATACTACCCTACCACGAAAATACCATCAGCCTTGATAAAGAAAAGAAAGACAAGTGGGGATTGCCCGTGCTGAATATGAACTGCGAAATCAAGGAAAACGAGCTGAAGATGCGTAAAGACATGGCTGAAGACGGTAAGGAAATGCTGGAAGCCGCCGGCTTGAAAGAGGTGAAGGCGCACGATGGTGAATATGCCTTTGGTATGGGTATTCACGAAATGGGTACCGCCCGTATGGGCAGGGATCCCAAAACATCGGTGCTGAATGGCAATAACCAGGTTTGGGATTGTAAGAATGTATTTGTTACCGATGGCGCCTGTATGACCTCTGCATCCTGTGTAAACCCCTCGCTGACCTATATGGCATTAACAGCACGTGCAGCTGATTTTGCGGTAAAGGAACTTAAAAAAGGAAATTTATAATTTGTTATGCCTGGAGATTCCCTGAACGTACACCTGAATAACAAATCCATTTCGCAAAACACCTATGATGCTATTGTGGTTGGATCGGGCATTAGTGGCGGATGGGCCGCCAAGGAGCTATGTGAAAAAGGATTAAAAACCCTGGTTTTGGAAAGAGGCCGCAATGTTGAACATATTAAGGACTACTACGCCGGTACCGAAAAACATCCGTGGGAACTGCCCCATCATGGCAAGATCACGCAGCAAGACAAAACCGAGAGCCCCATTCAAAGCAAATGTTATGCGTATGATGAGGTATCGAAAAAGTTCTTTGTAAAAGACAGCGAACATCCCTATAACCAGGTAAAGCGTTTCGACTGGATACGCGGTTACCAGGTGGGGGGCCGATCCCTGTTATGGGGCCGCCAAAGCTATCGCTGGAGCGATATAGATTTTGAAGCCAATGCCAAAGACGGTTTTGGCGTTGACTGGCCCATACGCTATAAAGACATTGCGCCCTGGTACAGTTATGTGGAGAAATTCGCGGGCATCAATGGTAATAAAGACGGATTGCCCCAATTGCCCGATGGCGAGTTTTTACCTCCCATGGAAATGAATTGCCTGGAGAAACATGTGGCCGCGCAAATGAAGTCGAAATTCAAAGACCGCGTGATGATCATTGGCCGATCGGCCAACCACACCGCCCGGGTAGGCGACCGCGGACCCTGCCAATACCGCAACAAATGCCAACAGGGTTGCCCATTTGGCGGCTATTTCAGCAGCAACTCGGCTACTCTGCCGGCTGCCGCCAAAACAGGCCATCTAACCCTGAGGCCGAATAGTATTGTGCTGGAACTGTTGTACGATAAAGACAGGAAACGTGCTACTGGTGTACGCATATTGGATGCCGAAACCAATAAAACGGAAGAGTTCTACGCCAAAGTGATCTTTTTAAATGCCAGTACCCTGGGTACTACGTTTATACTGCTGAACTCTGTTTCGGATGCCTTCCCCAATGGATTTGGGAACAGCAGCGGCCAGGTAGGTCATAATTTAATGGACCATCACTATGGTGTTGGTGCCAATGGCATTTACGAAGGTTTCGAAGACCAGTATTATTATGGAAGAAGACCCAACGGTATCTATATACCGCGGTTCAGGAATATAAGCAAGGCTACCAAACGCAGTGATTATGTACGCGGTTTTGGTTACCAGGGTGGCGCCAGCCGCGGCAGGCCCGGTAATGGCAATGGCATAGGCGTGGAGCTGAAAGAATACCTTACCGAACCCGGCGTTTGGCGCATGGGCATTGGCTCCTGGGGCGAACACCTGCCTTATTACGAAAACAAAGTAACGTTGAACAGGAACAAAAAAGATAAATTCGGATTGCCTACGCTCGATATCGATTGCGAGTTCAAGGAAAACGAAATGGCCATGCGGAAAGATATGATGGCCAGCGCAGCTGAAATACTGGAAGCGGCCGGTTTGAAAAATGTTAAAACATACGACAGCAACCCCGCGCCCGGTTTTTGTATTCATGAAATGGGTACGGCTCGTATGGGCAAGGATCCTAAAACATCGGTGCTGAACAAGTTCAACCAAATGCACGATGTAAAAAATGTATATATTACCGATGGTTCGTGCATGACCTCATCGGCCTGCCAGAACCCATCGCTCACGTATATGGCGCTTACCGCCCGGGCCTGCGACCATGCCGTAAACGAACTAAAAAAAGGAAACCTATAAAACAAGCAAAAAATAACTAACAAAATAAAACCACGTATATGAACAGAAGAGACGCAATTTCCCGTGTAGCGTTGTTACTGGGTGGCACAGTGATCGGGGCAGAATTTTTCCTGAACGGTTGTGCCAGCCCCGATAAAAAGGTGGGTGCATCAATAGATTTTACTCCTGATGATATAGCATTCCTGGATGAAGTGGCCGAGACCATTATCCCCGAAACCGATACCCCCGGCGCCAAAGCAGCCAAAGTGGGTGCATTCATGACCGTAATGGTAAAAGACTGTTACGATGAAACCAACCAGAAAATATTCCTGGAAGGCATGGGCAAACTGAACGATGCCAGCAAAAAGAAATTCGAAAAAGGGTTCATGAGCATCACACCCGAACAGCGTAAAGAACTTTTGATTGAGATTGACAAGGAAATGAAGGAGTACAACAAAAATAAAAAGAAGGAAGACGGTACGCACTATTTCAATCAAATGAAACAGCTCACCTTACTGGGTTATTTCACATCGGAAGAAGGCGCCACCAAAGCCCTGCGTTATGTACCCGTACCCGGAAGATATGATGCCTGTATTCCGTACAAAAAAGGCGACAAAGCATGGGCGCTGTAGAATATTGAATATTATCCGGGATTTTAAAAGTTAAACAACTCTAATGTATAACAGAAGAAGTTTCCTGAAAGCAGGCGGCGCCCTGGCAGGTGGTATTTTATTGGGCCAGTCCGCTTTTTCATCAACCAACGCCCGTATCAAACAATTCGGTCTGCAGTTGTATTCCCTGCGCGACGATTTGCCCAAAGACCCCAAAGGCATATTGAAACAGGTAGCCTCGTTTGGTTACAAACAAATTGAAAGCTATGAAGGCAACCAGGGTATGTTCTGGGGTATGAGCAACAAGGAATTCAAGGCTTATATGGACAGCCTGGGCATGACCATCATCTCGAGCCATTGTAATATTCATAAAGATTTTGATAAGAAGGCCGCGGAAGCTGCCGAGATAGGTATGAAATACCTGATCTGCCCCTCCATCGGCTCGCAAAAATCGATAGACGACTGGAAGAAAGTGGCAGATAAATTCAACGACTGTGGTGAAATATGCAAACGCAACGGAATACGTTTTGCCTATCACAATCATGGCTATACGTTCAAAGAGCTGGATGGCCAGATGCCGCAGGACATACTGATGCAAAATACCGATGCCGCCCTGGTAGATTACGAGATGGATATTTACTGGGTGGTAACCGGCGGTTCCGATCCCGTTCTATGGCTGAACAAATACCCCAACCGCTTTACTTTATGTCATGTAAAAGACCGGAAGAAAAATGCCGGTAACGAAGGAGATGCCTCAGTTGACCTGGGCACCGGCAGCATTGACTTCAGTAAGTTGTTGAAATTAGCCAAAAGCAAGGGCATGAAATATTATATTGTGGAGCAGGAAGCCTATGAAAACAGCACCCCGCTGAAAAGCGTGGCCGTGGATGCCGAATACATGAAAAAGTTAAAGATTTGATAATCATACATCGTTTATACGTGGGCGCGCTGTGAACCTATCACAGCGCGTTTTTAGTTTTGATAAATATTATCTTTAAAGAAAATAGGCGCTATGCGAAAAATAGTATCCCTGTTGTTGGCATGTATGCTGGTTACCATGGCATTTGCACAATCGGCCGACGAAAAGGCCATACGGAAGGTATTATACGAACAAACACTGGCCTGGAACAAGGGCGACCTGAAAGCGTTCATGAAAGGATACTGGAAAAGCGATTCCCTGATGTTTATTGGAAGGAACGGTGTTACCTATGGCTGGAATTATACATTAAAGAATTACCAGGAAAACTATCCTACTACCGAAGACATGGGCACCTTGTTGTTTAACCTTATAAAAGTGCAGCGTCTTTCCCCCGAATACTATTTTGTGGTGGGCGAATGGAAACTGAAAAGAAGAACAGGAGATATAGGCGGCCATTATAATTTGTTGTTTCGAAAGATCAAGGGCCAATGGCTGATCGTGGCTGACCATAGCAGTTAGGCAAAATAATTGCCTTTTTGCGGCGTTCTATGAATGAACGCTATTCATGAACCCCATGCAAATAATTTTATTGCTCATTTGTTGTTTACCCTTTTCTGTAGCAGCGCAAAACTTCCATTTTTCTGCCCGCATAGGGCTGGCCAACTACCAGGGCGATTTGCAGGCAAAAAGGGTCACCTTCCGCCAATCGAACCTGCTGGGTTCCCTGGGCGCCCATTACGATATTACCGAACATATTACAGCCCGCACTTATTTAACCCTTACCAGCCTGGAGGCCGATGATAAAAAAGGCACCGCTTCCATGCAACAACGCAACCTGAACTTTGCCACCCGCCTGTTTGAATGGGAGCTGGGCGCACAATACCATATTTTAAGCCTGAATAACAACTGGTGGACACCCTATGTATTTGCCGGTATAAGTCTGTACAATTTTAAACCTTATACACATGATGATAGCGGCGCCAAAACCTACCTGCAGCCGCTGAGCACCGAAGGGCAGGGATTTACACCCGGCGTTAGTTCATATAAACTCACCCAATTCAATATTCCTTTTGGCATTGGCGCCCAGTATGCTATTAATGAAGACATACGTGTTGGCCTGGAGCTGGGCTACCGCAAACTGTTTACCGATTACCTGGATGATGTAAGCGCCAGTTATGCAGACGAGGCTGCCCTGCTGGCCGCCCGCGGTCAAACGGCGGTTAACCTGGCTTATCGTGGTGATGAAGTGGGTGCAGGTCCTTATCCCGCCGCCAAAACACGCCGTGGCAATGCCGGTGATAAAGATGCGTATTATTATTGCGCCCTAATTATAACCGTGCGGTCATTTATTGACCAGTATAAACGTATTGCCGGTTTACCTACTATAAAACGTGATAAGAAAGTGGGCTGCCCTGCTACCCGTTTTTAACCGTGGGGAAATTTCTTCTTCCAGATTCGGATGTACAACCAGATGAGGGTGGCCAGGCTGGCCACAAACCAGATGTAGAAAATGATATTGCCGATGGTAATATGCCCGTCGGGCACCAGCAGATGGTTATATCCGCCAATACCCAGCGTGGTGATGAGCCATAGCAATCCCAGCGAAAGCGACCATACGATGCGCCTCATAAAATCTTTCACTTCATCTTCCATCATGTTCATGGTGGCAAGGTAGGGAATTTTGAGGTCGGAAGTCGGAGGTCAGAAGTCGGAGGTTTCTGTTTTTTCCGACTTCTGACCTCCGACTTCTTCTTAATGTATCAACAATTCCTTGAATGCCGTGGAATCGCCGTTAAAAGCATTAAAATCCACCTTGTAGAAGATGCCGTTCACATGACCCTGTTCGCTGTACTGCCAGAAATGCCAGGGGCGGTAAATACGGGGTTTTTCTATTTGCAGGTAATGCGCCACCCACAGTGGGTAATCGTCAAACTCATCTTTCAGCACTTGCTGGTAAAAATCAACATAAGTATACAAAATGGGTTTTACGCCGTAATAATTTGCTACCGTCACCAGCCAATCCTTCACGCGTTCGCGCAGTTTTTTGGCCGGTACGCCGCCGGTTCTTTCCACATCCAGCACGGGCGGCAGATCGCCGGGCTGCAATTCCACCGTTTTTATAAAATGCTCGGCCTGTGTTTTACCACTTTTACCGGGCACAAAAAAATGATAGGCGCCGCGGGTCATCCCGGCATCCTTCGACCGCTTCCAGTTGCGTTTGAAAAAGCGGTCTACACTTTCATTGCCTTCGGTAGCTTTTATAAAGGAAAACCCCAGCTGAATGCCTTCCACATTCATGGCCTTTACACTTTCCCAGTCGATGGTTTCCTGGTAGCGGCTTACATCTATGCCATGGATGGTATAATGGGTGGGTATTTCTATACCAAATGCTTCATAACGCACAAAATGTGCCCGGCGCTGTTGCCACCACTCGTAAACATTAAATACCAACATTACCAGGATCGCGGTTATAATCAGGCCCGTGATGACCTTCCAGGTAATGACCGCCTTCTTTTTTGCCATAGAGGAGTTACAAATATATTCATTGTCAATATGCTATTCAGTCCTAATTTTACAATCTATGCCTGCTTTCAACTGGCACGATAGCATGAACATCATTTCCAGGCTTACCCCCCGGCGGGCCTGGAATGCCGGCAAGGTGCTGAGCAGTTATTTTGTGAGTAAATGGACGCGCAAACCTGTTCAGTGGGGATATCCCATTTCCATTTCTTTCGAGCCTACCACCTCCTGTAACCTGCGTTGCCCCGAATGCCCCAGCGGCCTCAGGGCATTTACCAGGCCTACGGGTATGCTGCAAAATGATTTTTTCAGGGATACCATCGACCAGCTATCGAAAGACCTGCTGTATCTGATTTTTTATTTCCAGGGCGAACCCTACCTGAATCCCCGATTCCTGGACATGGTAAAATATGCATCGGAAAAAGGTATTTATACCGCTACATCTACCAATGCCCATTACCTGAACGATGAAAATGCACGCAAAACCGTGGAGAGCGGGCTTGACCGGCTGATCATTTCCATTGACGGCACCACGCAGGACGTATACCAGCAATACCGCGTAGGCGGCAGGCTGGAAAAAGTGTTGCAGGGCGCCCGCAATATTGTGAAATGGAAAAAAGAACTGAAAAGCAAGACCCCTTTTGTGTTTTTCCAGTTCCTGGTGGTGAAGCCCAACCAACATCAGATTGAGGAGGTGAAGAAGCTGGCTAAAGAAATAGGGGTGGATGAAGTGCGGTTTAAAACCGCACAGGTGTATGACTATGAGAACGACCCCAATGAACTGATACCCACTATTGACAAATACAGCCGGTACCGGAAGAACAGCCAGGGTGCTTTTGAATTCAAAAATGCCCTGCACAACCATTGCTGGCGCTTGTGGCATGCCACGGTAATCAGTTGGGACGGGCTGGTGGTGCCCTGTTGTTTTGATAAGGATGCCCAGCATACCCTGGGCGATTTGAAGGGAAAGAGTTTTAAAGAGATATGGCACAATGAGCAGTATGTGCAGTTCAGGAAACAGGTATTGCAGGGGCGGAAGAATATTGACATATGTGCCAATTGCAGCGAAGGAACGAGGGTTTGGGGAGATTGACAGGCTTTCACCATTGCCGGAGGTAACACACCCTGCATGAAAGCCTATGCGTCCCGAAGGAAGGCGCTCATGGATGGCCCGGCATGCAATGCCGGGGCAGAAAAATTAGGCAGGAAAAAGAAAAACTGTAAATTCGAATATCAAACCCCCCTATTCCGCACCGCAGATCAAGATATAATAAGCGCTATAATGGCCTTGTCTGCATCTGCAAAAAGTCGGTTGCAATTTCAGCATGAAACCATTCACGAATTGCTGAAGGGATTTTCAGAAGAATATTTGAAACAAGGGATCCGCCAGGATAAATGGAGTGTTCACGAGCAGGTTGCCCACCTGGTAACCTATCAGCCTCTTTTTCTGCTACGGTTAAAAACCATAGAAAAAGAGAACAACCCATTTTTTGAACGGTATGTGGCCGACAACGACCCGGCCTTTCTGGCAGCCTGTTGGCAACCGATGTCCGCTTTGTTAACGGACCTGCACATGCACAGGTCGCAGATCATTGACTATCTAGCAGATCATTGACTTTATATTGGCAGTACCTTATGAAATACTCGGGGAGAACCGGCCGTCATCCTAAATATGGGTTGCTTGCCATGACCGAATGGACAGAATTCTTTCTGCTGCACGAAGCCCATCACCTTTACAGCATTTTTATGCTTACCCGAGCCGGTGCCTGACGGGTATCAATTTATTTAATTAATACATTAATTACCAGTGTAGTGCCATGAGTATTGAAAAAGACATACAGCAAACGAAGTTTCGCAACGAATATCAGAAAACGGTCGTCAATATCATTTATACGTACAACTGGGTCACTGAGAAAACAAAGCAGATCTTTGAGCGTGGTGATATTACTTCGCAGCAGTATAATATTCTGCGCATTCTGCGCGGCGCAGGCAAACCCCTGTCGACCCTGCAGATTCGCCAGCGCATGCTGGATAAAATGAGTGATACCAGCCGAATAGTAGACCGACTGGTAAAAAAAAACCTGGTGCAAAAAGTGATCTGTAAAACCGACCGTCGCCTGGTAGACGTGACCATTACCGAGCAGGGAATGGCCCTGCTGGAAAAGCTGGACGGCTATAACGACGAGATGGATGCCCTGTTGGGGAATATCACCGAAGAAGAAGCTAAAATGTTAAATCATTTGCTAGACAAAATAAGACGCTCAGAGTAGCGTAATATGTCCGTAATCTTTTAATCCGAATATGAAACAATTTATCGCTGTCCTCCTTGGTTCCTGTTTTTTGGCAGGTGTTGTAACCGCTCAACCCAATTATGAATTCCGCGCCGCCTGGATTGCCACCGTAGATAATATTGACTGGCCCAGCAAGGGGAATTATGATACTGAAAAGCAGAAAGCAGAATACATCAGTTTGCTGGACATGCACAAACGCAATGGACTCAATGCCGTAATTGTGCAGGTGCGACCGGCCACGGATGCTTTTTATCCCTCGCAATACGAACCCTGGAGCCAGTGGCTCACCGGAAAGCAGGGCAAGCCGCCGTTCCCTTATTACGATCCCCTGGCGTTTATGATTGACGAGGCCCATAAAAGGGGCATGGAATTTCATGCCTGGTGCAATCCCTACCGGGCCGAGTTTGCCATCGGCAAATCGTCTATTGCACCCGACCATATTACACGTACCCATCCCGAATGGTTTCTCACCTATGGCACCACCCGCTATTTCGATCCCGGCAACAAGGAAGCCCAGAATTACGTGGTGAACATCATCCGCGATATTGTGAGCCGCTATGATGTGGATGCCATTCATTTCGATGATTATTTTTATCCCTACCGCATAGCCGGAAAGGAATTTCCCGATTTTCAAACCTATAAGAAATACGGCAATGGCATGAGCATGGACGAATGGCGACGCAGCAATGTAGATTCGATCATCTACAAGCTCAGCAAGGCCATCAAGGAAGAGAATCGCTATTGCCGATTTGGCATATCGCCTTTTGGTGTATGGCGTAATCAAAGCCAGGACCCCGAAGGCAGCGCCACCAAGGCCGGTGTAACCAATTACGACGACCTGTATGCCGATATATTGTTATGGCTGAAAAACGACTGGATTGATTATGTGGCACCGCAGATCTATTGGGAAATTGGCCATCGTGCCGCACCTTACGAGGTACTGGTTGACTGGTGGAGCAAACATACTTACGGCAAACATTGCTATATAGGTATTGGCATTTTCAAAGCCAATTCCAATACGCCCTGGCGCGACAGGACCCAGCTGCCCCGGCAGATCAGGACTTTGCGTAAATACCCCGAAATACAGGGCGCCATCTTTTTTAGCAGCAAATCCTTTGTAAAGAATCCGCTGGGATGGAACGACAGCCTGCGCACCAATTATTACAGGGAGCCGGCCATGATTCCGCCCATGCCCTGGATAGATACATTGCGGCCTGCCGCCCCTGATATTGTATCAATTAAACCGCTGGATACTGCCGTGCGCATAGAGCTGGTGAAATCGAGCGAAGAAACAAGAAAGATCAAATGTTACAGGCTGTACGCCTGTTATAACGACGAATACAGCAATAATTTTTACAATGCCCAGCTGGTGGGAAGCATTTTTGAGGCCGATTCGCAGGATACCTGTGTATTTTATGCGCCGCTGCGACCAGACAGAAGGTTTGCAAGGTTTTATGTGACGAGTGTGGATGAGGATAATGTGGAGAGCAAGCCGTATCCGAATTATCCGATAAAATTGGAAGCGGTGAAGGTAGATAGAATGGGGTGGAGTTTGAGGTAGTTGTTTCGAATAAACAACTGCATTTTTTGCGGGTCAGGGACTACCCCTTCGGGGTGTAATTCGTGAGACCCGGCATCTTACCATTCGAAGTGTGTTTGTTCCAGTTTCTCTACCTTTGCCCAAAACTTAATTTATGCCTGGCTTTGAACTCTTTGGCGCAACCGAACGCAAGCACGTAAACGATGTTCTCGAAACCGGAATCATGATGCGGTATGGCTTTGATGGTCCCCGCAAGGGCATCTGGAAAGCAAAGGAACTGGAACAGGCCCTTTGCCAAAAACTGGGCTGCCAGTACGCCCAGCTGGTATCCAGCGGCACCGCCGCCCTTACCACCGCTATGGCCGCCCTCGGCATCGGGTACGGTGATGAAGTGATCATGCCTGCCTTCACCTTCGTAGCCAGTTTTGAAGCCGTATTAAGCGTGGGCGCGGTACCCGTGCTCTGCGATGTAGATGATACGCTTACGCTGAATCCCGAAGCCGTTCGCCAACTCATTACCCCCAAAACAAAATGCGTTATGCCCGTGCATATGTGCGGCAGCATGGCCAATATGGACGCCCTGTTGCTGCTATGCAAAGAACATAACCTGTTATTATTGGAAGATGCCTGCCAAAGCTTTGGCGCCACCTATAAAGGCCAATACCTGGGCACCATTGGTGATGCCGGCACCTTCAGCTTCGACTTTGTAAAAACCATCACCTGCGCCGAAGGTGGCGCCATTGTCACCAACCGCGAAGATGTGTACATCAACAGCGATGGCTACAGCGATCATGGTCACGACCACAAAGGAGCCGACAGGGGCGCCGACCTGCATCCCTTCATTGGTTATAACTACCGCATTTCTGAACTGCATGCGGCCGTGGGCCTGGCGCAGATAAGCCGCCTGGAAGAATTCCTGAGCATACAAAAAAGAAATCACAGCCAGTTAAAATCCATTCTTTCGCAGGTGCCCGAGGTAAGTTTCCGCCGCATACCCGACCCATCGGGCGATAGCTGCACTTTCCTGTGCTGGTTCCTGCCCAATGCTGCCGTTACCAAAGCAGTGGTGGCCGAACTGAAAGCGCAGAATATACTGGCCGGTAATTTTTACTGGTTCGATAACAACTGGCACTATATACGCAAGTGGGACCACCTGAAAAATATGATCACCCTCAATGCCCTGCATCCCGAGCTGAAAACCGCCGTACAGGCGCAGGCCAACAAAGATTTTTCGGCCAGCGATGCTGTCATGAGTAGGTGCATTTGTACCTCCATCAGTTTAACATGGACCGAAGAGCAGGTAAAAGAAAAAGGTGAGAAAATAGTGGGTGTTATCAAAAAGGTGTTGTCTGAACAACCTGTTTCGGCATAAACCATCTCTATGATAAAATACTGGTCAGGGCCTGGAATGGCGTTGTTGCTGCTGTTGGCTTCCTGCAGCGGTGCGGGCACTTCAACAGATAAGCTTATAAAGAACGATTCCCTGGCAAAACTAGACAGCATTCGCAAAGCTTCTTACAAAAACCACGATCTCACGATTATTTTCCTGGAGGCCAGCTCGCAGTTATTGCAATGCCAGTTATTGCTGGAACAGGCCGATGCCGGCGGGCAACAATATGGACTGGCCGATAGCCTGCTGGTAAACAGTAAAAAGGGCGATACCCTGTTCCAGGCCATGAACAAAGTGTATGAGCTGGGCAGATTGTATGCTACCAACGAAACTGAAAAAAAGCGGTATGCCGGTATGCAAGGCGACAGCAGCAGGCTATGGCTGGAAAAACATTTTAAAGGCATGCAGTCGGTGGAGGCATTGAATACACTGAGCCGGTTTCAAAGGGATTGTAATACCATCAATGGCATGGTGCCGCGATAAAAAAAGCAGGACCGGTTTAGGGTGGTCCTGCACTCTGATGTGGCACGCAGTATTTTAGAAAAAATTTGCGTTTGTGCTGTGCTAATTAACGACGTATAAGGGACAGGTTAGGTGGCGGGCGTGGGTGAATTGAAATAATTAGGGGAATACCGCTACAACTGCTAAATATTTTCCCTATTGATGATCGGGATCGTGGCAGGGGTACGTTGTTGTAACGCGGTTGCTACCCACCTGCCGCCCCAAAGGGGACGTGAGTTGGAGGTTCACCAATGGCCCCCAAAACTATTGGCAGCAGCCGATACAGCGCTACCGCCGCGTTACCGGTATCTCTATCCTAAACCGCAAAGGAATACGCATGGCCTTCTCAAACTGTAATTCTTTCCGGCAAAAAAAACCGAATTGTTGGGTGTAAAAATTATCAACTAATGGACTAAAGGTGCTACATTGAATCGGAAAAAGTTCTTCAGTTATAGTTTTTTTATTCACTATATGAACACCGGCTGAAGGAAACTTTTGGGTTAAGGTATACACCAAAATCTCAGGCTTTTTTTTACTCGTAAACAACACAGAATCAGGGGGACAAGCTTGCCACCCGCTGGGCTTTTAACTGCCCGGCCGGAAAGGTTAAAATCACCAGCGCAATAATTTTATAAAATCGTTTCACGCCCCGCATCACATTTGTCTGTAAATTCACGGCCTGATTTTTGTGGTCGCCGCGAATTTTTTTTATTTACTAGGCCCGGACAGATCAAAATATATTGACGCACATGGCATTGAGTCAAAGTTTACAACAAAAGTTACTACAAAAACTGTCTCCACAACAGATTCAGCTGATGAAATTGTTGCAGGTGCCTACTGCCAACCTGGAAGAACGCATTAAGGAGGAGTTGGAGGAGAATCCTGCCCTGGAGCTATCGGAAGAAAACCACGAAGACCAGTTCGATACAGACGCCAAAGACGAGTTCGATTCAAGCGATGAGGAAGATTTTGAAGTAGATGGCAGCGAAGACGAATACGACAACATCGATATCAGCGAATATGTGGGGGATGAAGATGGCGAAATAGCTGACTACAAGTTGCGCGACGATAATTATCCCGAACTGGATGATAAAAAGGTAATCCCCTACCGCATTGAAACCTCTTTCCACGAACATTTGCTCACCCAGCTGGGCATGCTCAAACTCACCGATAAGGAGCGCCGTATTGCCGAACAGATCGTGGGCAGTATTGACGACGATGGCTACCTGCGCCGCGAAACGGCAGCCGTGGTAGACGACCTGGCCTTCCGCCAGAATATAGAAACCAACGAGCACGAGGTGGAGCAGATCATCAGGCTGGTGCAGCAATTCGACCCGCCGGGTGTTGGCGCCCGCGACCTGCAGGAATGCCTGCTGCTGCAACTGCAACGTCAGCAACACGAAGGTAAAAATGTAGACAAGGCCATTGATGTGCTGACCGAATACTTCGACGAGTTTACCAAAAAACACTACGATAAAATACAGCGTGGCCTGAACCTGGACGATGATGGACTGAAAGAGGTGATCAGCCAGATCATCAAACTCACTCCAAAACCAGGCGGTAACCATGGCGATATTAACAAGGCCGAAAGTTATGTAGTGCCCGATTTCTTTGTATACAATAATGGCGGCAAGCTGGAGTTGACGCTGAACTCGAAAAATGCGCCCGACCTGCGCATCAGCGAAGGTTACCGCGATATGCTGCGCGAATACGATAAGGGCGCCAAAAAAGACAAACGCCAGAAAGAAGCCATCCTGTTCATTAAACAAAAAATAGATGCAGCCAAATGGTTCATCGATGCCATCAAACAGCGCCAGCATACGCTGAGCAGTGTGATGGAAACCATCATGACTTACCAGCGCGAGTTTTTCCTCACCGGCGATGAAACCACGCTGAAGCCGATGATCCTGAAAGATATTGCCGAAAGAACCGGTCTGGATATTTCTACTGTGAGCCGCGTGGCCAACAGTAAATTTGTGCAAACCGAATTCGGCACCTACCGGCTGAAATTCTTCTTTAGCGAATCGCTCAGCACCGATAGCGGTGAAGAGGTATCTACCCGCGAGGTGAAAAAAATACTCAGCGACCTGATTGAGGGTGAAAGTAAAAAGAAACCACTGAGCGATGAAAAGCTCACCGAGTTGTTGCAGGAAAAAGGATATAATATCGCCCGCCGTACGGTGGCCAAATACCGTGAGCAACTGAATATTCCCGTTGCCCGTTTACGTAAAGAACTGTAATACCATGAGTATGTCTACACCCGCCATCGCCACCGGCCGGCCCGCACAACCTGCTGCTGTGCGCATGGTAGCGCACCTGTTGTCGTATGTGTTTCATCCCCTGTTCATTCCCACATATGTAACAGCTTATTTGTTGTACCTGGATCCTTATGCATTTGCCGGGCTCTCGGTCAAATTCAAAACATTCAGGTGGCTGTCGGTGCTGGTGAATACGGCGTTTATCCCTGCTTTTTCGGTATTCCTGATGTGGCGCCTGAAGCTGGTGCAAAGTGTATTCATGCGTACCCAAAGAGAGCGGGTGATACCCTATGCCGCCACCATGATCTTTTATTTCTGGGCCTGGTATGTATTTCACCGGCAACCCGATAATCCCGATGCGTTTACCAATTTTCTGTTGGGCGCCTTCCTGGGTGTTTGCGCCGCCTGGTTCCTGAATATTGTTACCAAGGTGAGCATGCATGGTATTGCCATGGGTGGTTTGGCCTTGTTCTTTTTGCTGCAGGCTTTCAGCCATCACGATATGACCGGTTTTTATTTTTCCATCGCCATATTCATTGCCGGCCTTGTATGTACCAGCAGGTTAATTGTATCGGACCATACGCCGGCTGAAGTATACCTGGGCTTTTTTGCCGGCGCATTGTGCCAGGCCATAGCCGTTTGGTTGTAAAAAAAAGAAAAGCCCAATCATAGGGTACGAACCTATATTGAGCTTTCTACCTTCAAACCATCTGAAGTTTTCGTCCTATCTAACCATTCAGAACTTTGGAATTCTGTATATAATTTTTCGAGGGGTGATAGATGAACAAACAGGAACCACCCTTTATTGTTTGAATTACTTTTGCATTGTCTTTTGCCGGCACCGCGGGACAACCAAAGCTGCGGCCGTTGATACGGCACTTACGCAGGTAGTTGGCGCCTACATAATGTGAGCCGTGGATAACAATGTTGCGCTTATGGGCCAGGTCGTTGATGTTTTTTTCCAGCCCTTCTATTTTTAAAGCCAATCCATGACCACCATAATAGGTATTGCGCGTTACATAAAAACCCAGGCTGCTTTGATGCGATTCGGGTTTGTTGCTGAACCTGCGGGCATATTCGCCACCCGAATTGCGGCCATGTGCCACCCAGGTATTGATCAGCATTTTTTTGCTTTCAACATCTATAATATAAAAACGCTTTTTGCGCGACGACTGGCTGAAATCACAAATTGTCAATACCTCGTCTTTACGTATCTTTTTTGCCTGCAATAAATGTTTGTACCCTTTCCAGGCATATTCAAAGGCCTTGCGCGACAAGCCCCATTTTTTCAGGTTCATGGTTTGGTATAAATCGTTGGCTTCTTCCTCGAGCAGCCGGGCTGCCGATTGCACCACAGCGGGCGCAGCCGGAGCGGCAGTAGTGGCCATGGTTGCAGGCGCCTCAATGTGCTGACCGCCATATTTTGCTTCCCGGGCGGTAGCATTGGTTCCGATGGTGATGACCGGGGTGACGGCTAAAAAGCAGGTGACCGATGAAGCTTTAACGAAAGCGGTCAACATCCCCCGAACAGACAAATTTTTCACAGGTCGTTGCATAGATATTGGACTTAAAACTCTTCGTAAATAGTGTTCGGGTTTAAAACGAAACCTGTTACAAAATATTATCGGATATCTGATTGTGCAACGCTACAATATGAAAAAATTTTATTGCCTAGTGAGATCAGATTATTTCTGAATAGGTAAATATGCTTATTATTAAAACAACAAGCTGTAATACAAGTGGCTGTATTATCGAGGAGGTGGATTTACATCCCTTTTGCGCAAATTGAATTCATTAGCGTAGATCTTTATCAATACCAGGAACAGCGAAATAAGGATGGGGCCGAATATAAGGCCGATAAATCCAAAAAGGCTGACGCCTATGATAACACCAAAACCGGTAATAAGCGGGTGCACATCGCCAATGCGTTTCAATACCCAAAACCGGAAAAGATTATCTACCGTTCCAATGATGAGAAATCCATATAGCAACATCAGAATACCCCGCGTGGTGGCGCCATCGGCAAACAACAGCAGGGCCACGGGTATATAAGCCAGCGCGGCGCCAAAAACGGGCAGCATACTGGCCAGGCAGGTGATCACAAACCAGAACCAGGGTTCGTCTACTTTGAAAATGAAATAACCAATCAGCCCCACAAAACCCTGCGCAATGGCAATAAGCGGTATACCAATGGCATTGGCATACACCATATGGTTCAGCTCGGTGCGTAGCAGCATGGTGTTCTCGTCTTTAAGGGGCACCCAGTCGTAAAAACCCGATTCCATTTTACGCCCATCCACCAGCATGAAGTACAATATAAAATACATGATCACAATGGTGGTGAGGGTATTGAAGGTGGCGCCCACAATCTTGGGCACCGTAGAGCTGCCCCATGTAGTGACTTTCTCCAGGTTGCTATCGGTAAGGATATTGATCTTGTACTGGGCTTCCAGTTTTTGAAAAAATCCTTCGATGGCCGTGATCACTTCCGAAGAATGTTTCATGGCGAAGGCTATCTTGGAAGTCATCATATTTACGATGAGGAAAATTGGCAGCAATATGATCAGGAACGACAGCAGCATGAGCAGGGCTGCTGTGAGTGATTTTTTCCATTTGTATTTTCCGGCCAGTATAAACATCCATTTACGCAGCAGCACATACAGGGTATAGGCGCCCAGGAAGGCCGGCAAAAAGGTTTGTAACTGGTTAAATAATACGATGCCCAATGCTATGAGCATGGAGAGGATGAGAAGCTGGCGAATGGCGTTGTTGGGTATTTGTTGTTTCATGGAGGATATAAATGTACTTACTTTAATACAAAAGCTGAGCCGTGCTTTCGATGCCGTCCTCCGGAGGACGGCATCGAAAGCACGATTATATCCTCACCGTCTTCCACCTACCCCTACGGAAAATTATTATCCCCGCCACTGTAATACAAGTCTCCGCCACCACAATTGCAATAAACACACCCTTCGGCCCCCAGTCCATACCCAGCGCCAGCAGATAGGCCAGCGGTATCTGGAACAGCCAGAACCCGAAAATATTCACCAGGGTGGGTGTTTTGGTATCGCCAGCACCATTAAAGGCATTGGTTGCCACCATACCTATCCCATAGAAAATATAACCCAGGCTTACAATACGTAAGGCCTGTACGGCATAGGCCTCTACGGCGGCATCCTTATTCATAAAATGCACAATGGGTTGGGCAAACAGCATAAATACCAGGGTTACGAATATCATAAACACCGTATTGTATTTGGCCGATCGCCATACCGACATTTCGGCCCTGTGAGGCTGTTGCGCCCCCAGGTTTTGCCCTACCAGGGTGGCGGCCGCATTGCTGAGGCCCCAGGCAGGCAATAAAAAGAACATAATGAGGCGAATGGCCACGCCATAACCGGCCACGGCCGCATCGCCAAAATGGGTGATGATACGGGCCAGCACCATCCAGCTGGCCGAACCAATCAGGAACTGCGCGGCGCCGGTCCAGGCAATATTCGATATCGACTTCAGGATAACCCAATCGGGCGCCAGATACTTCTTCCTGAATTGGATAATGCGTTTACCGCCCAGTAAATGATACAGCTGGTATACCACGCCTATGCCGCGCCCGATGGTGGTAGCCATGGCCGCACCGGTAATACCGTAACCCGGTATGGGCCCCAGCCCGTAAATGAGCACGGGGCATAAAATGATATTGCAAATGTTGGCAATCCATAACGAGCGCATAGACATAGAGGCATCGCCGGCGCCACGGAATATACCATTGATAAGGAACAGCAACATGATAACAATGCTGCCGCCAAAAACAATGCGTGTATAATTAGTGCCTATGGCAATGGTTTGCGGTGAGGCGCCCATCAGTTGCAATATATCGGCCGCAAAGATGAAACCGGTAATGCTGATGACAACCGTTATAAAAAGCGCCAGCAGGGTAGCCTGCATGCCGGCCCTGGCCGCTGCTTCATGATTCTTTTCGCCAACACGGCGTGCTACCATGGCTGTAGCCGCCATACTAAGACCCATGGCCAGTGAGTACACGATGGTGAGTACCGATTCGGTAAGCACCACGGTGCTCACCGCTTCATTCCTGCCCAAACGGCCCACAAAGAATATGTCTACCACGGCAAATACCGATTCCATACACATTTCCAATATCATAGGTACGGCCAGTAAGAATACGGCACGGCGTATACTGCCCTGCGTAAAATCCTGGTGCTCGCTGGATAAAGCCAGTTTGACTAATGAAAAAAACGTTTTGACACGGAAACTGCCCGTGCTGGTTGATTGAACCGACATACAAAGCCCTTTAAAGCATTCGAAAAAATAAAATCAATGATTTGCGCAGCAGCGCCCATTCAGGTGAGAGGAGTGTTCGTGGCGCATTCCTGATGCAACAGACGAACGAAGATTACAACTTCATGATTCAAATAATTTGCAGTAGGTGCAAAGGTAGAAAAAATCCATACCAAAAACGAGAAAATATTTTTCTTGGAAAAAAGACCGAATGGTCTATTTTTATAAAGTGACAAAAGCAGAAAGAACCAGAGCGTATATCATTATGAAGTCGGCACCTTTATTCAACAAGAAAGGATATGCCGGAACTTCCATGAACGATATCATGCAGGCCACGGGTTTGGCCAAGGGTGGTGTATACGGCAACTTCAAAAACAAGGATGACATTGCAGCGGCAGCCTTTGAGTATTCTTATAGCCTTCTGAAAGAAGACCTGACTAAAAAAGTGCTGCCCAAAAAAACAGCGGCAGAAAAACTTTTTACCATTTTACAGTATTACCGTAACTATACCATAGCGCCCACTATTGAAGGTGGATGTCCCTTACAAAACACAGCCATCGATGCCGACGATGCTTATCCCTTTTTGAAAAAGAAAGCCAAAGAAGCCTTCCGGGAAATGATCACTGTATTACAAAAGATCATCGAGAAAGGCATTCGTGAAAAACATTTTCACCGCCACCTCGATGCCAGGCGCGAAGCAGAATTGTTTTATGCACAAATTGAAGGCGGTATTATGATGGCCAAGGTAAGCGATGATGTAACCATATTAAACCGTTTGCTTGATAACCTGAAGCAAAGGGTGGAAACCGAATATATATGCAACTGAAAACTTTTTATACCATCCGTTTCAGCGACTGCGATCCTATGGGTCACCTGAACAATGCGCGGTACATAGATTATATGCTCAATGCACGCGAAGACCATTTAAAACAATACTACAATATGACCCTGCCCGAATTGTTGAAGCAGGGCCTGGTATGGGTGGTGCGTAAACATGAGATACAATACCTGAAACCGGCATTGTATAACGAAGTGGTTTGTATTGAATCGAAGCTGATAGAAACCAGCGAATCGAACCTGGTGGTGGAAATTGTTATGTACGATGAACAGCAGCAGCATTTGAAGGCCATCTTATGGTGTACCTTTACCTGCGTGGATATCAAAACCGGGCGGCGTAAGGAACATACGCCCGATTTTATGCAGTTTGCCAAAAGCGTGCAGGCTGCCGATGTAAACTTACATGGCGGCATTACAGAAAGAATAAAAATGTTAAAGAACGCAGTGTAAACACGGCCTTCTCTTTAGCATTTCTTTAGTAAACGACCCGCCTGTTCAGCCATCTATAAGTAAAACTTATTATTATGAAAACTTTACTTATACTCACTATGATGGTGCTGATCATAATAACCAGTTTCGTTGGCTATATTTCTTTCCAACACGCACATTATAGTTTTTCTGCTTTGCTGGTATTAACAAGCTTTCTTTCTGCGGCCTTGTGGATTTTTGTATTGAGCAATAAGAAAATAGTATTCAGTTAGCTTCTTTTCAGCCACAATATATAAAGGAGGCCGGTTCAATCAACCGGTCTCTTTGTTTATACGGGCATAAGATTTTCAGCCATATGGTAAACGAAAGCCTATGCAACCTGGAAATGATAAAAAGAAAGAGCCCCGGAAAAAGGATGAGGAAAAGATATCCGAAGCCGGCAAACAGGCACAAAAAGACATTGATATGGATGCCGATTTAAGCACCCATAGTCCGAACGATGACCTGGACGAAGGCGAATCGGCCAGGCTGGGGGAAGATAAAAACGATCTTGTTTAATTATATCAACGGCCTTCCTTTACGGCAACCATATCGCACAGTTCAGGTTCGGCCTTCAAAAACCAGTCGGGTAGTTCGCGCTCACGCAATTTCCATTGGCCGGCTTCATTCATGGCCAGCGTACCGGTAATAAGTTTCCGGTTATCGTCTACCACCGATACATGAAAATAAATGGCCACCGAATTGATACGGGCAAAATGGAATTCCCTTTTCTTTCCATCTACACAACGAATGGTGGCTGAAAAATCTGTGTTCATACCCATTTTGCATCAATAACCTTTCCATAGATGCATACTATTGACTAAGAGTTGCTTACATGCGTTGTGTAACCAAAATTCCACAAAAATTGTGTAACAAATTGCCCCGCAAAAGCTATGCTGTTTGGCCGAAAAATTAGGCAACCATCTTCTTAAAAAATCGTAAATTCATAAGCGTTCGATTGCAATATTTATTGAGGGCGCAAAGTACCAACTAACCCACGCCAGGTCGATTACCCTTTACAGAATTTTACTAACCTTTTATGCTGATTGCATGAGGAAGCTGGCTATTGGCTGCATACTGCTGATGGCGATTCACTTCAACGCCATGGCCGATCACATTACCGGCGGTGAAATGTATTATACCTGTACCGGCTTTGTGAACGGCCTGTATAATTATCAGATCACGGCCAAACTGTTTATGGATTGTTACAGCAACCGGCGCCTTCCCGATCCCGCCATCTTCGGCATATTCGATAAAACCACCGGCGCCCATGTTATGGATATTTCCGTGCCTATGGCGCAACAGCAAGGCCTGCAACTCACCAATCCCGGTGAATGTATCACCAATCCGCCGGCTGTATGTTACCAGATAGGACATTATTATTTCAATGCTTCCCTGCCTCCATCGGCATTGGGCTACCTGATTGTAATACAGGTGGTATACCGCGTGCAGGGCATTACCAACCTGATACCGGGTTATGGCAATATAGGTGCTACCTATACCAGCGAAATACCGGGCACCGCCTCCATGAGTACTGCCCCCAACAATAACAGCGCCCGGTTTACCGGCGATGATATGGTGGTGATTTGCGCCAACAATTCTTTCTCCTACAGTTTTGCCGCCAGCGATGCCGACAACGACGAATTGCGTTACAGTTTTTGCAATGCCCTCATAGGTGGTTCGGGTGGTGGCGGCACCAATTTTCCCCCGGTGCCACCCCCTTATTCTTCGGTGCCTTATGGCTCGGGCTATGGGGCCACTGCGCCCCTGGGTGGTAATGTGACCATTAATGCCAATACCGGACTGATCACCGGCATAGCGCCCGGCGAGGGCATTTATGTGGTAACGGTATGTGTGGATGAAATACGCAATGGCGTGGTGATTGCCACGCAGCGTAAAGATCTTCAGATACGTATTACGGCCTGTACCATTGCTTCGGCCTCTATTCAGCCCGAGTACATGCTTTGCGACGATACCAAAACCCTGGCGCTGGTGAACAGGTCAAACAGCCCGCTCATAACATCCACACATTGGGAATTGTACAATGCTAACGGGGAAAGCATTTTTAATTCCAGCACAACCGCTACCAGCTATACCTTCCCCGATACCGGTTTGTATAAAATAAAGCTGGTGATCAACAGGAACCAGCAATGCTCCGATTCGGCATGGTCACTGGCCAGGGTATATCCCGGTTTCAAACCTGCTTTTACTTTCAACGGCATTTGTTTTACCAAACCCACGGTTTTTACCGATGCCTCCACCAGTTTTTATGGAAGGGTAAATTCATGGGACTGGGATTTTGGCGATATCGGTGGCAATGATGTCAGCAACCAGCGCTCGCCCGCGTATACCTACACCACCATGGGCATTAAAAATATCAGGTTGATTGTTACCGACACAAAGGGCTGTCGCGATACTGTGCATCAAAGCGCCCATATCATGGACAAACCGCCCATGACCCTGGCTTTTCGCGATACCCTGATATGTGTACCGGATGCCGTGCAATTAAAAGCCACCGGCAATGGCGTTTTTAGCTGGACACCCGGCACCGCCATTGTTAATACCAATTCTGCTACGCCCACAGTAAGACCCACCAACACCACTACCTATTATGTACAACTCGACGATAATGGCTGCATCAACCGCGACTCGGTAAAAGTGCGTGTAACAGATCACGTTAGCTTGCAGGTGATGAATGATACCACCATTTGCCGGGGCGATACCATCAGGCTGCGTCTGGCATCGGACGGATTGCAGTACAGCTGGACGCCCGCCGGGCAATTGTCAGACCCCACCGCATCGCATCCGCTGGCAGTGACATATGCCAGTACGCAGTATGTAGTAACCGCCCGTATAGGCAGTTGCATTGCCAGCGACCGGGTAACGGTTACCACCGTGCCCTACCCTGTTGCTTATGCAGGCGCCGATACCACCATTTGCTATGCCACTACCGCGCAATTGCAGGCCAGCACCGAAAGCACTACGTTTAACTGGCTGCCCAATGCAACTTTGAGTAACACGAAGGTCCTGAATCCCATAGCGGCGCCGCTGGTTACCACACCCTATGTGTTTGCGGTATATGAAAATTTTGGATGTCCCAAACCAGGCTACGATACCGTGCTGGTGACCGTGCTGCCCGCTATCAATGCTTTTGCAGGCAGGGATACCACGGTAATCACAGGTCAGCCCCTGCAACTACAGGCAACAGGTGGCATACGGTATCAATGGCTGCCGGCCACGGGTTTGTCTGATGCCGCCATTGCCAATCCCGTGGCGCTGTATAATGCGCCTTCTGCCGGTATTTTCTATACCTGTTATGTATACAATGAAGCTGGTTGTGTTGATTCGGCATCACTGCGGGTAAAAGTGTTTCAAACTCCCCCCTCGGTATTTGTGCCCAATGCCTTTACGCCCAATGGCGATACGCATAACGACCTGGTGCGCCCCATTGCCGCCGGCATGGCCCGCATAGAATTGTTCCAGATCTACAACCGCTGGGGGCAGCTGGTATTCAGCACCACCACCAACGAACATGGCTGGGATGGTACTATTGCCGGCAAACCACAACCCAGTGGCACCTATGTTTGGGTGGTAAAAGCCATCGATCATACCGGCGCACCTTATGTACGGCGTGGCACCGTATTGCTTATCAGGTAAGCATCAGGCCTTGGTGTGCCAGTGGGTTTTCCAGTTGGTAGAGAAAATATCCAGCAGGCAGGTGCAAAGCTCACTAATGCGCGTTGGTTTAGTAAGAAAATAATCGGCGCCCAATTGCATGATCTCCCGTTTATCTTTTTGATGCGAGCTGGTGGAGTAGATAATGACAGGTACTTTCAAATAGCGGGGCAGCTTTTTAATTTCAACCTGTCATTCCTTGCCATTGAGTTTGGGCATATTCAGATCAAGGAAAATAAAATCGGGCACAGGTATCTCCTCTTCCCTAAGTAGCTTCAATGCTGCCTCACCATTGTTTGCATAATAGTAATCAATAGGGATATTCAGATCGTGCATGGCCTCATGAAGGAATAACTTGTCGTCCTCGTCATCATCAATAATAAAAAGCGTTTTCCTTTCAGTCATTGGTTTAAAAGTAACATTTTCAGGGAGAATAAATTCATATAAATTATGTTCCCATTATACCCTGTTGATTCTAATCCATTGATAAGGAATTATCAAAAATCAAGCTGGGGTGATTGGTATTGTTTTTGGGTACGAAATAAATTCTTGTTAAAGCACAGTGGTGCCTCCATCAAAACACCGGAATTATCCGTTTTGAAAAGAACATGCGAAAATTATGTGTGACCAGTGCGCTCATGACGGGCCTGGTGTTGTTGTTTAGTTGCCGAAAGAATGATAGCAGTGCGCCTGCCGATGATTCGGCCAATACCACCAATTGCGTGGTGCAGCGATCTGCTGCCAATGGCCGGCTGATTGAAGGACAATATATTGTTGCTTACCGAAATACACCGGACGATGTTACCGGAATATCCTCTGCCCGCGTGGCGGCCATCAGCGATGGGGTGTTGCGGCGCAACAACATTAGGCAGGGTGCTGTGCTAAAAACATTTGCCGGCCGCACCAGTGGTTTTGTGGGCCGTTTATCGAGGGATGAGGTGAACAGGCTGGCCCTTGACAGCTCGGTGAGTTTGATAGAGCAGGACAGGATTGTGGCCTTTGGCGCCTGTTTCCAGGTAGTGGAACCACGCCTGATCACCTGGAATATACACCGGGTGGGTTATGGCGATGGCATCGGTAAAACAGCCTGGATCATTGATTCGGGTATCGATTTCACCCATCCCGATCTGAATGCCGATTCGATACGCAGCCGTTCCTTTGTGTCAGGCATTGCTTCGGCCAGGGATGAGAACGGGCATGGCACGCATGTGGCTGGTATTATTGGCGCCAAAAACAACAGCATCGGCGTGCTGGGTGTGGCCTCGGGCGCTACGCTGGTGGCGCTGAAAGTGTTTGATAAAGACGGCGAGGGCACACTCTCTTCTATAATACAGGCTTTTGCCTACGTAAACGAAAATGCCAAAGCCGGCGATGTGGTGAATTTGAGTTTAGGTGAAGAAAAGGTATCGGCCATTTTAGATCAGCAGGTGAAAAATACGGCCGCGCGGGGAATTTATGTGGCTATTGCCGCGGGTAACGATGGCAAACCTGCCGTTGACTTTTCGCCTGGCCGGGTGAATGCACCAAATGTGTATACCGTGTCGGCTATCGATAGCCTGGATAATTTTGCTTCCTTCTCCAATTATGGCAATGATGTGGTGGATTTTGCAGCGCCAGGCGTGCGAATCCTTTCTACCTATAAAAACGGGAGGTATGCTTATATGAGTGGTACATCTATGGCCGCGCCGCATGTAGCGGGCTTGCTGTTGCTGAGGGGCAGTGGAATCAGTTCGATGGGCGTGGCGAAGAATGATCCCGATGGAAAGCCGGATCCGATTGCGCATAAATAAATAAGTTTTTCGGCCCGCGAAATACCCGCGGTTTGTTTTTATGGATGCATAGCATTCGGTGGCATAAGATTGGAAAACCTGTTATGTTCCTGCGCCGTATTCTCAACGAGGTGTAGAAAATTTTACCCAGGAACACTAATGGTTTACCAATGAGCATCAAACAAAAAAAAGCCCGCAGTTACGTCATATCCAGACCACTGGATAATTTCTTCCTGGGCGTTTACAACATGGGGCAGTTTATAGCGCGATTCTTCATAGAAGCTTTTAAACCGCCTTACGAAATGCGCGAGCTGGTAAGGCAGTGTTATATGGTAGGCTATAAATCGCTGCCCCTTATTACACTCACCGGATTTATAACAGGCCTCGTATTCACCAAACAATCGCGGCCCTCCCTGGCCGAATTTGGTGCCACCTCCTGGCTGCCTTCCCTGGTATCTATTGCGGTGATACGGGCTCTGGCGCCTCTGGTAACGGCACTGATAGCAGCCGGCAAAGTGGGTTCCAATATCGGTGCCGAATTGGGCAGCATGAAGGTCACCGAGCAAATAGATGCCATGGAAGTATCGGCCACCAATCCCTTTAAGTTTTTGGTGGTGACCAGGGTGCTGGCTACTTCGTTTATGATTCCCATACTCATGTTGTATATGGCATCTGTGTCGCTCATGGGCGCTTATGTGAACATCAATGCCAATGAAATGACCAGCCTGGCTTCTTTTTTTGAAAACGCATTCTCGTCCATCAAATTCCTGGACTTTTTTTCATCGCTTATCAAGTCGGTAGTCTTTGGTTTTACCATCGGCATTATTGGCTGCTACCAGGGATATAATACCACGCAGGGTACACAGGGTGTGGGCAGGGCGGCCAATACATCGGTGGTAACTGCCATGTTCCTGATTTTTATTGAAGAAGTAATTATTGTTCAAATCACCAGCTGGTTCAGATAACCCTATGCATAAACCCGAAACACATATCGACAAAACAAAGCGGGTGATCATCATCCGCGATCTGCACAAATCATTTGGCGACAACCATGTGCTGCAGGGCATTGACCTGGATGTTTACCAGGGAGAAAACGTTGTGGTGCTGGGCCGTTCCGGAACGGGCAAATCGGTGTTGATAAAGATCATTGCCGGCCTGCTGAAACCCGATTCGGGTACGGTGCAGGTACTGGGCAGGAATGTACCGGCCCTTAGTTACCGCGAGCTGGAGCAACTGCGTTTGAAGATCGGGTTTTCGTTTCAAAGCAGCGCCCTGTACGATAGCATGACCGTTCGCGAAAACCTGGAATTTCCGCTACTGCGCAATTCGCGCCACCTTACACGCGCGCAGGTAACCAGTGCGGTGGAAAAGGCGCTGTATGCGGTTGGTTTGTCTGCCACCATCAATCAATTTCCGGCAGAGCTGTCGGGCGGTCAGCGTAAACGAATTGGTATTGCCCGCACCCTCATCATGCAACCGGCCATCATGTTGTACGATGAGCCCACCGCCGGTTTGGATCCCATTACCAGCAACGAGATCAACAGCCTCATCAACGAAGTGCAAAAGCAATACAATACCAGTTCCATCATCATTACACACGATCTTACCTGCGCCAGAGCCACCGGCGACCGCATAGCCGTTTTGCTTGATGGACGTTTTATACAGGTAGGCAGCTTTGATGATGTGTTTGGCAGCCATGTTGATACCAGAATCAAAAGGTTCTATGACTATAATTTTATAACCTGATGAATACAGAAAGAAACAAACGGAACATCATTGTAGGTCTTTTCGTGACCATTGGTCTGTTGATATTGATTGCCGGTATTTTTACACTCGGTGGCCAGCAAAAAGCATTTGTGCCTCACCTGGTGGTAAAGGCGGTATTTGATGATGTGAACGGATTGCAAAAAGGTGATAACGTATGGTTTTCGGGTGTAAAGGTAGGAACGGTAAAGGCCGTGCAGTTTTATGGTACCAGCCAGGTGCAGGTGACCATGCATATTGAAAAAAAAGCACAGGAATTCATTCGCAAGGATGCCAGGGCCAAGGTGGGCGCCGAAGGATTGATAGGCAATAAAATAGTCGTAATCTATGGCGGCACTGAAAGGGCCGGCGCCATCAGCGGTAATGAAATACTGCAGGTAGATAAAGTGCAAACCACCGACGATATGCTGGCCACCCTGCAACGAAACAATGAAAACCTGGTGGCCATCACCAGCGATTTCAGAACCATCAGCAGCCGCCTGGTGCAAGGCGAAGGCACGGCCGGCGCTTTGCTTACCGATATGACACTGTATAAGAGTTTACAAAACACCGCCGCCAATTTGCAAAAGGCAGCACGCAACAGTGAAGAACTGAGCAGCCGTATTGCCGACTTTACAGCGCGTTTAGAAACACCGGGTACACTGGCCAATGGCATGGTAAGCGATACCAGCATCATGAGCCACCTGAAACTGGCTGTACAACAGATCAACGATGCAGCTGACGAAGCCAGCTCCTTTACCACCAATTTGAAAACTGCCAGCTACCAGTTGAACACAAACGACAATATGCTGGGTCTTTTACTGAACGATTCCCAAACAGCCGGTCAGTTTAAAAGCATCATTGGAAACCTGGATGCCGGCAGCCGCAAACTGGACGAGAACCTGGAAGCACTGCAGCATAATTTTTTATTCAGGGGCTATTTCAGGAAAAAAGCCAAACGTGAAGCTAAAGAAGCTGAAAACAAGGTAACCCAACATGCCGCGCCATAGGGGGAATGGATTCCTCAGCTTGTTAAAATTATTGTAATGAAAATCCAGGTCAAACCACCTGGTACAATCCATGTTATATACGGGTGAACCTTATAAAAAACCCAATCAGCGCATGTCGAAATCCATTTATCCAAAATTGAAATTCCTTATTGTTCTTTTTGTGTTGGTAACAGCCAGCCTGTTATGCATGTTTGCTGTGCCTGCCAACAATCATATAGCAGCAAAACCTTTGGCAGCTAACCTGGCGTCTGTTGCAGATAGTGCTACCGTAAGGAGCGGTTACGAACGTTTCCTGTCGTTATACGACCAGCTGAACCTGGATAGCCTGGAGTTATCGCAGGAAGCATTTATCTATGGTTTGCGTGGTTACCAGCAACTTGTTGACCAGGGCGCGGTAAAAAACCGGCAGATCATTTCCATCGTTGATTTCAGTTTACCTTCTACCAAAAAAAGATTATTTGTTATTGATCTTGAAAGCGGCAGGCTGCTGTTTAATACCCTTGTGTCGCACGGAAAAAATTCAGGTACCGATATGGCTACCCGCTTTTCGAACGAACTGAACAGTTTTCAAAGCAGCCTGGGTTTTTATGTAACCGGCGATACATATAAAGGCGAACACGGGTATTCGTTGCGGCTCGACGGCAAGGAAAAAGGCATTAACGACAGGGCTTATTCAAGAGCCATTGTAATGCATGCCGCCGATTATGTAAATGAAAAAGTGATACAGGTAAAAGGTTACCTGGGCCGTAGTTTAGGTTGCCCGGCAGTTCCGCCTGCTGTGCACAAGGCCATCATCAATACCATTAAAGATGGAAGCTGTTTGTTTGTGTACAGTCCTGATAGCAATTATATTTCCCGCTCGGCCATGATTGCGCAACCATTGATGGGATAAAAAAAGATTGGCCTGCATAAAGCCAATCCTTTCGGTTTTTCACTTAGTGAAGATTAATGGTTGATTCACTAAAAAAATACTTTACACGTCTGATGTGTTAATCACTTTACTACCCTCAGGCTTATATGTAAAACATATATCAAAAATGGTGCAAATAATGCGGCCTTCAAGGGTTAGGTGCTGATAACCAATTCGTTTTTAAAAGCAATTTTAAGATTCTTTTAATATTTCCGGGCTTTAATTGCGTATAACCGGGCACTTTATCGAACCGCTTTCGACTCTGCCTCCTCCCAGGGTGTAGATCACACCCAATGAATAATTGGTATAATAATCGTTTTTATCGGGATTAGCGGCCTTGCTGAACCCATCCAGGTAATCGTTGAACATGATCCTGTGCGATGCCTCGGCCGTAATGGCCAGTTTGGGCGATATATTATATCGCATGCCCAGTCCAACAGGCAGTACAAATGTCGAACGGGGCAGGGCATGTAGTGTATCCTGACCCAGCCCGTTCAGGAAAGATGAATCGAGGGCAAAAAATTCAGGATTGTAGCGGCTCCAGTCGCGCCTGATATTCAGAAAGCTGATGCCGGCGCCTGCAAACAGGTAAGGTGATACCCTGCCTTTATCGCCATAATTATTTCCCAATACATTCCACACCAGTAATTCCGATAGTTCGCTGATGCGGGCTTTGAAACGGAGTGCGCGTTGCCTGCGATAAGCCGGATGTCCGTAATTGGCGTCATCGGCAGCTGTTCGGCCAATGGCCAGGTTGGTACGTAAAGCAAAGGAACGATTGAGCAGGTAACTGTAATGTGCATTCACTGCAATGCCCGGTGATTTGAATGAGCCGGCTTTTTCGGGTGTAAGATCGCCGAGGTAAACAAACGTGCCTGCACCAATACCCAGCTCATGCCCGGGCAAGCCAAACTGTGCTGTTGCCGTTACAGAACAACTGACCCATACCGCCACAAATCCAATGACCTTTCTGGATGTTAAAAACATACGGATGTGATTTTAAAGCGTAAAGACAGGTCATTCAGTATATTTTAGGTTGTTTGGATATACGGCTTTTGTCAAATAATAGGATAGATGCAGATTTCAAAAAAACTGTTAAATGGTTGAGCGCTGTTGCACAGTCAAATGATGTGCCGTTTATTCAGGCAGCGTGTAATTGGCAGGCTATCGTATTTATAATCAACCCCGGCAGAATTATCAACATTCCTGGCAGGGGTTGCGCATTTGATATGGAAAGGCGTTTATTCGATCAGTTATCAGCTGCTCCTGCATCAATCCAGCAAATGATGGTGGCTTTTTGTGTAGCGCTTAAGGTTGCGTCTTTGGGCATTCGGCCATCCGATACCGCCGCCCTGATGGCTGCTTTATTGCCGGATATTTGAGCGTAGGTAGTCAGGGCGCCGGGGCCATTGATGCTGCCGGTGGCATGGCAGCCTGCTTTGGCGCAATTGGTAGCTATCAGCGGCGCCACGTTAGCGGCAAATTGGGCGTTGATGCTGTTGCAATCAACGGTGCCAGGGTTGTTGTTATCATCCTTATTATCGTTTTTACTACAGGCCAGGCTAAGTAACACCAGGGAACTAACCAGTCCGACGAGTTTTTTCATACAGTATGTTTTAACCTACATTACGTAGCGGATTAAAATACGGTTGCCGGAAACACAATGCAGAAGGGGTTGGAATTGAATAAACAGCGGTCATACGTCGCAAGAAGTATACCAGAACAAGTCTGTCATCGGACCCCGCCGATGGGTGAGGCCCACCAACCCGCACTACAACAATCCCCACCCGCAGCCGGGCCCTTTACAAGTTTTTTCCTGAATTTTATAAAATCCATCCCAAAAAATCGTTCTACTTTTACAGCGATATGAAAAAACTCCTGGTTTCCATAATAGCCGTTTTTTACCTGGGTACCTCCGTAGGCGCCACGGTAAACCTGCATTATTGCATGGGGCATTTTGTGAACTGGGATTTTTCGCATAAGAAAGACCATGCCTGCAAAAAATGCGGCATGGAAAAATCGAAAAAGAACGGCTGCTGCCAGGACGAGTACAAACTATTGCAGGTAGAAAAAAACCAGAAAGCCGGGAGCGCTTATCAACTCACCCAGCCGCCTGCAGTTTTGGCAAGCACCGTGTATTCAGCATTTCAGCCTGTTACCCATCCTTCCATAAGCGAAGAACAACCTGTTTCCAATGCACCCCCGCGAAACAAGGTGCCTGTTCATATTCGCTTTTGCGTTTTCCGTATTTGATATTCCCCCCACTGTTTATTCCAGGGTAAACATTCGTTTATGCCTGGCAGTACCTTTTATATTCATTTTGAACTTATAAAAACATAGTTATGAAAAAGATCATCATCAGCTTTTTTGCTGCTGTTGCCATGTTTGTATATGCCTGTAATGGCGGCGCCAACGAAACAGACAACCAAACTGCCACCACTACACATGCCGAAGCATCGAACGATGAACCGGTAAAACAGGTAAAAGTCACCTATACCAACCTGGATGCCGGTGTGGCCACACACATGAAAAAATTAACCGATGATTACCTGGCGGTAAAAAACGCACTCACCAATGGAAAGGCCGATGAAGCAGCCGGCGCCTCGAAAAATATGGTAGATGCCATGAAAGCATTCGATAAGTCGTTGCTTACCGCCGAGCAAAAACAGGTATACGATGCCAAAGAAAGCAGCCTGAAAGAAAATGCAGACCATATTGCCAAGAGCGCTTCAGACCTCAAACACCAGCGCGAACGTTTTTCGGGACTGAGCGAAGACATGTATGCTCTGGTAAAAGCCTTTGGCGGAGGTAAAACCCTGTACCATGAATATTGCCCCATGGCCAGGGACGACAAAGGCGCCATGTGGCTGAGCGAATCAAAAACCATCAGGAACCCCTATTTCGGCGACCAGATGATGGAATGCGGTAGTGTTGAAGAAGAAATCACTAATTAATATTGAATATTGAACAGATGATCCCGTCACTCATATCCTGGTCGCTCAAAAACCGCTACATCGTTTTGCTGATGGCCATCGGCCTGTTGGTTTGGGGATTCATTAATGTACAAAAGAACCCCATCGATGCCATCCCCGACCTGTCGGAAAACCAGGTAATCGTTTTCACCGAATGGATGGGCCGCAGTCCGCAAATCATTGAAGACCAGGTAACCTATCCGCTGGTAAGCAACCTGCAGGGCATTCCCAAGGTGAAGAACATACGCGGCACCTCCATGTTCGGAATGAGCTTTGTGTATGTGATATTCGAAGATGCCACCGACATTTATTGGGCGCGCACCCGCGTGCTGGAGCGCCTGAACTATGCCCAGCGCCTGCTGCCCGATGGGGTTACGCCCTCGTTGGGTCCCGATGGTACAGGCGTGGGACATGTGTTCTGGTATACCCTCGACGCCAAAAATATGGACCTGGGCGAACAACGTGCCCTGCAGGATTGGTACATCAAGCTGGCCCTGCAAACCGTGCCCGGTGTGGCCGAAGTATCTTCCTTTGGTGGTTTTGAAAAACAATACCAGTTGGTGCTTGATCCCGTGAAACTGCAATTCTACAATGTATCGCTCATGGATGTGATGAATAAGGTGAAGGCCGGCAACAACGATGTGGGCGGCCGCAAATTTGAGATGAGTGATATGGCCTATATCATACGCGGCCTGGGTTATATCAAAAACAAGGACGATCTGGAAAGCATAGCCGTAGGCAATTACAACGGCATACCCGTGCGGGTGAAAGATATCGGCACCGTGCAAATGGGTGGCGATCTTCGCCTGGGCATCTTCGATGAAAACGGCGATGGCGAAGTGGTGGGCGGTATTATCGTGATGCGTTATGGCGAAAATGCCGACCGGGTAATCAGGGCTGTAAAAGAAAAAATGAAAGAAGTAGAAAAGGGATTGCCCAGCGACGTACAATTTAAAACCGCCTACGACCGCAGTGAATTGATACAGGCCGCCATTGGTAACATCAAAACCAAACTGATTGAGGAAATGGCTGTAGTAGCCATCATCGTCATCATCTTTCTGTTTCATTGGCGCAGCGCCCTCAGCATCATCATTCAAATACCCATAACCATTGCAGTGAGCTTTATTTTACTAAATACTTTCGGGCTTTCATCAAATATAATGTCGCTAACAGGTATTGCACTGGCCATTGGGGTGATTGTAGATAACGGCATCATCATGAGCGAAAACGCCTACCGCCACCTGGCCGATTACCAGCAGGAACACACACCAAAAACCTGATGTTATGAAATTATTCAACAGAAAAGAAAATAGTTACCGTATTCCCGAGCTGGTGCGTGTACAAATCATTGAACGGGCCTGTAAACAGGTATCGCGTGGTGTGTTCTTTTCAACCGTGATCATCATTACTTCTTTTTTACCTGTGTTTTTATTAACCGGGCAGGAAGGTAAGTTGTTTCATCCGCTGGCATATACCAAAACATTCATCATGGTGGTAGATGCCCTGCTGGTGGTAACCCTGGCGCCAGTGCTCATTTCGTTTTTTATGAAGGGGCGATTTCGTCCCGAGCATGCCAACCCTGTAAACCGCTTCCTGGAAAGGGTGTATGAACCCGTGATCAGGGCATGCATCAAATGGCGCAAGACCACCATTGCCGTGAATATGATTGCGTTGGCTATTAGCATACCCTTATTGCTGAGCCTTGGCCGGGAATTTATGCCGCCGCTGGATGAGGGATCGATCTTGTTTATGCCCGTTACCCTGCCCGATGTATCGAACAGCGAGGTAAAACGCATATTGCAGGTACAGGACAAGATCATTAAAACCGTTCCCGAAGTAAAGAATGTGTTGGGCAAGGCCGGCCGCGCCAATACCGCCACCGATAATTCACCCATCAGCATGATAGAGACCATCATATTGCTGAAGCCGCAGCATGAATGGCGTGCAGACATTACCCGGAACGATATCATTAACGAACTGAACAGCAAACTGCAGATACCCGGTGTAACCAATGGGTGGACACAACCCATCATCAACCGCATCAACATGCTCAGCACCGGTATTCGTACCGATGTGGGGGTAAAAGTATATGGGCAGAACCTGGACACCATTTATGCCTTTTCGCAACTCATCAAAAAACAACTGGAAGGCATTCCCGGCGTGAAGGATCTGTATGTAGAACCCATCACTGGCGGGAAATACATCGATATCAAAATAAAAAGAGATGAGATTGGCCGCTATGGACTCAGCATCGACGATGTGAACCAGGTAATAGAGATTGCGCTGGGTGGTATGAAGCTGATCACCACCGTAGAAGGCCGCCAACGTTTTTCGGTGAATGCCCGCTATGCACAGGATTTTCGCAACAACCTGCAGGCACTAAAACGTTTGCAGGTGCAAACCATGAACTATGGTCCCATTCCCCTGGAGGCCGTGGCCGATGTACAAATTGCCGAAGGGCCGCCCATGATCAATTCAGAAAACGCCATGTTGCGCGGTACGGTATTGTTCAATGTGCGGGAAAGAGATTTGGGCAGCACCGTAAGTGAGGCGCGCGAAAAGCTGGATGCCATGATCGCCAAACTGCCCAAAGGATATTACCTGGAATGGAGCGGTCAATATGAAAACCTGATACGCAGCGAGCGCACGCTGAAACTAATATTGCCCGTAGTACTGCTGGTAATATTCATTTCCATGTATTTCGCTTTTCATTCTGCGCGCGAAGCTTTTTTGAGTTTGATCTCCATTCCCTTTGCGTTAATAGGCGGCGCCTATCTGATATGGTTCTGGGGGGTGAATTTATCGGTAGCCGTAGCCGTTGGCTTTATTGCTTTGTTTGGACTGGCGGTGGAAACCGGTATTGTGATGGTGATCTATCTCAACGATTCCATGCAGCAACTGGTGGCGCGAAAAGGCAATTCGCGCGAGACCATTACAAAGGACGACCTGCGTGAATATGTGATTGCCGGCGCCGCCAAAAGACTTCGTCCGAAACTGATGACCGTATGCGTTTCGCTGTTTGCCCTGGTGCCCATATTATGGAGCCATGGTGTGGGCAGCGATGTCATGAAGCCCATTGTATTGCCGATGGTGGGTGGTGTGCTTACCTCGGCTACCCATATATTACTGGTAACGCCGCTGATATTTTTAATGGCGAAAGAATATGAATTGAGAAAGCACGGAAGGATTGATGTGCTGGAAACTAAACATTGATGGTTATGTTGAAAAAAATAATTACCACCGCAATGATAGTGAGCGCCGCTAGCCTGTTGCGCGCACAGGATGCTATGAACCTGCAACAAATTCTGTCTGCAGTAGAATCCAACAACCCTTCCTTAAAAATGTATGCCGCCGAAGCCCGCGCTATGCGTGAAGAAGCCAAAGGCGCTTATAGCTGGATGCCACCCGAGGCTGGCGCCGGTGTATTCATGACGCCCTACGATACCCGGGATATCAAGGCCAAGCCCCATATGAACGAGGGCATGGGCTTTGTGATGGTCACCGCGCAGCAGATGCTGCCCAACCGCAAAAAACAATCTGCCGAAGCCGCCTGGATGGAATCGCGGTCGGCCGTTGAAACGCAAAAAAGAAATGTAGTGTTGAATGACCTGCGCTATGCCGCCAAAAAAAATTATTATGAATGGATTGCACTGGCTAAAAAACGGTCCGTGCTGGATGAAGGCAGCCGCCTGCTGGATTTCATGATCAAAAGCGCCGAGATACGTTACAAAAACGGACTGGGCAAGATCAGCGCCTATTTTAAAGCCAAAGCCGCGCTGTCCAATATCGAGAACATGATGCTGATGGTGGAAAACGATATCAACATCAAACGCATTGCATTGAATACCCTCATGTACCGCAACAGTGCCAGCCCCCTGCAAATAGATACTACCATAAGCTGGAAAGAATTTCCGGTCGTCCTGCCCGACAGCAACTGGCTGGCCGCGCACCGAAGCGATATACAGGTATTGCAACAAAGCATGGAAGTGAACAGGTTGCAACGCAGCGCCGAACTGGCCAAATTAAAACCGGAGTTTGGTATCAAATACGATCATATGTTCCCCATGGCTTCGCAACCCGCCATGTTTTCGTTGATGGGCATGGTAAAGATACCGCTGGCCGGCTGGTCGTCGAAGATGAACAAGGCAAAGGCCGAAAGTCTGGTATGGCAGAACGAAGCATTGAAAAACCAGCAACAGATGATACTGAACGAAGCCGCGGGCATGGCCAGCTCGGCCAGAACCGAACTGGCATCGAAACGCCAACAAATGCGTTTGTACGAAACACAGATTATACCGGCCCTGCGCAAAAATTTTCAAACCATGCAACTGGGTTATGAACAGAATACTGAAGAACTGTTTGAGTTGTTTGATGCCTGGGAAGCCCTGAACATGACCCAACTGGAATATATTGACCAGTTAAAAGCTGCATTGCAAATGCAGGCTGAGCTGGAACGAATACTGGAGATCAAATAATGTAATTATGCGCCTAGCGTTATTCATAATCGTGTTGCTATTTGCCTGTAAGCAAACGCCCAAACAGGAAACAAAGGAGCCTCTTCATGCCACCGCCAGCTATACCTGCCCCATGCACCCGCAGATAATACAGGACAAACCGGGCAATTGCCCCATTTGTAAAATGGTTCTGGTGCCCAAAAACGCCACCAGTGAAAAAGCCCGGGGCATTTCGCTGGATATGTTGCTGCGACCTTCGAACCAGTATGTGATAGCCACCATACCCACCGTACATATTCAAGCCAGCGATGAGCCGGTGGAAATTGAAACCTATGGCTTTATTACCTACGATACCCGGCAAACAGGCAGTATTGCCGCCAATGTTTCGGGCCGTATAGAAAAATTATATGTGAAGTACCGGTACCAGAAAATAAATAAGGGTCAAAAGATCATGGATCTGTACAGCCCTGAACTACTCACTGCCCAGCAAAATCTCTTGTTCCTGTTAAAGAACGATCCCGTTAACGAAGTATTGATAGCTGCCGCCAAACAAAGATTATTGCTGCTGGGAATGAGCCAGTTGCAATTACAACAGGTTATCAATACCGGCAAAACCCTGTTTACAGTGGCCATATACAGCGGTTACAGTGGTCATATACATGAAAGTGAAGTGGCCAATACCATACAGACAAATGACACAGGAATGAGAGATGTATCGCTGATCACCGAAGAACTGGCATTGAAAGAAGGCATGTATGTAACCAAGGGGCAAAACCTGTTTACCGTATACAACCCCGACAGGGCCTGGGCTGTACTGAACATTTTTGCGGGACAGGCCAATATGGTGAAGGTGGGCGATAAAGTGCGTGTAGTGCCAGAAACCGCCCCCAACAAGGATTTCAGGGCATCCATCAGCTTCCTGGAACCATTTTACCGGCCCAACAGCAAAACCGCTACTGCCAGGGTGTATTTCGATAATTCAAAACTGGATATACCCATCGGCAGCCAGGTAAAAGCCACCGTATTTGCCGGCGACCGCTCGGCCAAATGGCTGCCCGAAGAAGCCGTGTTATCACTTGGACTGGATAAAGTAGTATTCCTGAAAAAAGACGATGCCTTTGTAGCCCATAAAATTGAAGCCGGAATTGTGAACAACCACCTCATACAGGTATTGAGCGGTTTGAGGGAACAGGACGAAGTAGCTGCCAATGCCCAATACCTGGTAGACAGTGAAAGTTTTATAAGGATAAATCAATAAGTATGCGATTCCTAATCATAGCACTATTATTTATAGTTGCCTGCAACAATAAAAAACCAGCCATTGCCGACAGCAATGTATACTATACCTGCTCCATGCATCCACAGGTGGTGCAGGACAAACCGGGTACCTGCCCTATTTGTCATATGGACCTGATAGCGGTTAATAAATCCAGCCAGGCCAACGATGAAATTATGCTGAGTGATGAACAGATTCAATTGGGCAATATTCAAACCGATACCATAGGGCATGGTATGCTGGGCGATAAGGTGGTGTTAACCGCTACTCTGAACTTCGATGAAATGAAGGTGAATACCGCCAGCGCGCGCATTACCGGCCGCATTGATCGATTGTATTTCAGGAATACCGGTGATTATATAAAAAAAGGCGATCATTTGATGGACCTGTACAGCGAGGAACTGAATACCGCCAAGCAGGAATATGTGGCGGCGCTGGAGCGGCAGCAAACACTGGATAACAGCATCATTGATTTTAAACAATTGCTGCAAAGCGCCAAAAACAAATTGTTGTTATGGGGTATGACCGAAGCGCAGGTGGCGGAACTGGCCGGAACTAAAAAAGTATCGCCACTTACTGCCGTGTATAGTACAGTGAGTGGATATATTACCGAGTTGCCCGTGAAAGAAGGACAATATATCATGGAAGGTGGCGCCATTTTGAAAGTGGCTGATATGCGCACGCTTTGGGCCGAGGCGCAGGTATATGCATCGCAACTGGCTTCGGTGGATTATAAGGGAGTGGCTACCGTACAATTGCCGGATATGCCGGGAAAAGAAATTATTGGTAAGGTGAGTTTTGCCAATCCCGAGATCAGCGCCGATACCCGTATCAGTTTGATACGTATCTCTATTCCCAATACAGGTAACCAGTTGAAACCTGGTATGCCGGCTTATGTGATATTGAAAGGCCGGCCTTCCCAATCGATGACCTTGCCGATAGATGCCGTGTTGCGTGACTGGAAAACGGCTACCGTGTGGGTGAGAACGGGGAAGAATACGTTCAAGAGCCGGCAGGTGGAGACGGGGTTGGAGAGCGGGGACAGGATTGAGATTAAATCGGGATTGAAGAATGGCGATGTGGTGGTGATCAGTGGAGCGTATTTGTTGAACAGTGAATACGTTTTTAAGACGGGTATGTAATGCGAGCCACCAACTGTGGCAACAAAAAAAGCACCCCAAAAACGGAGTGCTCTAAACACATATTGATAGCTAAATGACTGGCTGAATTACTTAACCTTTGCAACTACAGTTTCTTCTACATAGCTATGGCTCCTGTTGATAGTATACACTTCAACTTTACCTGTTTTTTTGGCCCTTACCACTACATTCACAGTAGCATCACCAATTTCTTCACCTTTCAGCAGAAACTTCTTCGTAATGTTATCACCTTTTACTTTATCAGCATATAATACATTGCCATATTCATCGCGGAAAGTGATACTGTATTCATCTTCTTCTGCACCATCCAGGCTCAGTTGAAATACGGGTTGATTTTCCAGGTTACCGATAAATTTCAGTTCAGTCACATTTTTCTTTCCACCTTCATCATTGGCTAAGGTTGTGTTGGAGAATGCAAGGGTAAAAGCTACTAAAGCAATTGCCATGATTCCGAAATTCTTCAAAGTTTTCATTGTCTGTTCTATTTTAAAATTTTTAAATGTCTGTTTGTACCTCTCTATGGATGACAATCGTGGAAGCAAGCAATGCAGAAACCTCAGTGGAGTAATATTACTTTTTTCTCTGCTTCATCACCCGGTTGGGTGTTGTTGTGTTGCGTGATGCAAACATACAACGGGTTATAGCCCTTCACAAATCAACTAGAAGCCGTTTTTAGGATGCTAAACCTGCATAAAAAATGTTAAAACCCGCATCCAGAGCGGGTTTCATAAAAAAACACCTATGATGTCCAACCCTTTTAGGGGGGATAAAAACCGTTGATTGCTAACACTTGTTAGTATATAAAGCAAAAAAAGTTATCTTTGGAACTATCTAAATTGTTTCCATATGTTGGTGCAGGAATTGGAAAAGTTATTTCAGTCGAAAATTGACCAGGAGATCAAAATTGAACCCAAAGACTGGATGCCGGATGCCTATCGCAAAACGCTCATCAGGCAAATATCGCAACATGCGCACAGCGAAATTGTAGGCATGTTGCCCGAAGGCAACTGGATCACCCGCGCGCCGAGCCTTAAACGCAAAGCCATATTGCTGGCGAAGGTGCAGGACGAAGCAGGGCATGGTCTTTACCTGTATTCCGCCACCGAAACACTGGGCATTACCCGCGAGCAAACCATCAACGACCTGCACAGCGGCAAAGCCAAATATTCTTCCATATTCAACTATCCTACGCTTACCTGGGGCGATATTGGCGCCATTGGCTGGCTGGTGGATGGAGCCGCTATTTTGAACCAGGTAATGTTATGCCGTACATCCTACGGTCCTTATGCCCGCGCCATGGTGCGCATCTGTAAGGAAGAAAGTTTTCACCAGCGCCAGGGCTTCGACATCCTGCTCACCCTCTCGAAAGGCACCGAAGCGCAACGCGCCATGTGCCAGGATGCCATCAACCGCTGGTGGTGGCCTTCGCTGATGATGTTTGGTCCGCACGATAGCGAATCAACGCATAGCGAACAAAGCACCCAATGGAAAATAAAACGCATGAGCAACGACGAGTTGCGGCAGAAATTCGTAGACATGATTGCAGAACAGGTGAAGATATTGGGCATGACATTACCCGATGAGAAATTGAAATGGAACGAAGCCCGTAACCATTATGATTTTGGGGAAATTGACTGGAACGAATTCTGGAACGTGGTTAAAGGCAACGGTCCCTGTAACAAACAACGCCTCGATGCACGCCGCAAGGCCTGGAACGAAGGCGCCTGGGTACGCGAAGCCGCCATGGTGCATGCTGAAAAAAGAAAGATGCGTTCAGAAAAACAAATTGCCTGATCATGAACATAGACATCAGAAAATATTATTACGGCGATATACCCGAAGACAAAGGAGCCGGTGGAAACGGCAATAACAGTTCTTCCAAAGAATACTGGCCATTATGGGAAGTATTCATTCGCAGCAAACAGGGCATTGATCATAAGCATGTGGGCAGCCTGCATGCCGCCGATGCGCAAATGGCTATCGAAAACGCCCGCGACGTGTATACCCGCCGCATGGAAGGCGTAAGTATATGGGTGGTGGAAAGCAAATACATTCATGCCTCCAACCCCGACGATGCCGCAGCGTTTTACGAACCCGCCAACGACAAGGTATACAGGCATCCTACTTTTTACGATCTGCCCGATGAATTAACGCATATGTAATAATGAATACCGATTATATTGTACATCTTGCCGACAATGCCCTCATCCTGGGTCAACGCAACAGCGAATGGTGCGGACATGGGCCCGTACTGGAACAGGATATTGCTATCACCAATATTTCGCTGGACCTGGTGGGGCAGGCGCGCAGTTTTTACCAGTATGCCGCCGAAAGGCTGGGATCTACCGAGGATAAACTGGCTTATCTGCGCGATGCTCTGGATTTCAAAAACTGCCTGCTTTGTGAATTGCCCAATGGCGACTGGGCGCAAACCATATTACGACAGTTCTTTTTCAGCAGTTATCAATATATTTTATACCAACAGTTACAGCAATCGCCCGATGAAAGGTTGGCGGCCATTGCCGAAAAATCGCTGAAAGAAGTAACTTACCACGTGCGCTGGAGCAGCGAATGGGTGATACGCCTGGGCGATGGCACCGAAGAAAGTCATGGCAGAATGCTGAAGGCCATTGAATACCTTTGGCCATTCACCGGTGAATTATTTATACCGGCATTCTATGAACAAACGCCACTCAACAAAGAACCCTGGCAACAACGAGTAGAAGAAATATTTACTGAAGCCACATTACCCATACCTGGCCAGGTGTGGATGCAATCCGGCGGTAAGGAAGGCCGGCACACAGAGCACCTGGGTTATATACTGGCCGAAATGCAATATATGCAACGCGCCTATCCCGATTGCGAATGGTAACAACAAAAAACATACGAGATATACTGGAAACCGTACAGGATCCCGAAGTGCCGGTGTTATCGATCATCGACCTGGGTGTATTGCGCGATGTAAAGATCAACGGCAACCAGGTAGAAGTGGTGATTACACCTACTTATTCGGGTTGCCCGGCCATGGATATGATACGCGCAACTATTCGTATGGTGCTGGTTGAACATGGTTATAACGATGTAAAGATAACCACCGTATTATCACCGGCCTGGACAACCGACTGGATGAGCGAGCAGGGAAAACAAAAACTGAAGGCTTATGGTATTGCACCACCCCATCCCAAACCGCAGGTATGCCATATGAATTTGTTTGCAGAAGAAGCCGTTCAATGCCCGCGCTGTAATTCGTACAATACCAGGCGCGTGAGCGAATTTGGTTCCACGGCCTGCAAAAGCCAGTACCAATGCAATGCCTGCCACGAACCCTTCGATTATTTTAAATGTCACTAATATATGTCATCCATTTTGTTTGCTGTTGAAGAAGGCATTGGTTGTATTACGCTCAATCGTCCCGACAAACTGAACGTATTTAACCTGGACATGGCCAGGCAATTGCAGCAAAAGCTGGATGAATGCGCCGCTGATGCAACTATTCGTTGTGTTTATATCACCGGCGCCGGTAAAGCTTTCAGCGCCGGGCAGGACCTGGCCGATGTAATCAATCCGGAGGGGCCGGGTGTACAAAACATCATTCGGGAACAATACAATCCCATTATTAACCGCATCAGGAATTTGCCCAAACCCGTGGTGGCTGCCGTAAACGGCGTAGCCGCCGGCGCCGGTGCTAATATGGCCCTGGCTTGCGATATTGTAGTGGCTGCTGAATCGGCTTCATTTCTACAGGCATTTTCAAAAATCGGGCTCATACCCGATAGCGGCGGCACCTATACCTTACCCCGCCTGATTGGCTGGCAAAAAGCCGGCGCCCTAATGATGCTGGGCGACAAGGTGAGCGCTGCCGATGCCCTGCAAATGGGCATGTTGTATAAAGTATTCCCCGACGAGCATTTTGCAACAGAAAGTAAAAAAATAGCCCATACCCTTTCGCGCATGCCCACCAAAGGTCTGGCTTATACCAAACATTTACTCAACCAATCCATGCAAAATAGTCTGGAAGCGCAGTTGCAACTGGAAGACGAATATCAGAAAAAGGCAGCCCAAACCCACGATTTCAGGGAAGGCATACAGGCCTTTATGGAAAAAAGAGCGCCTCAATTCAAAGGAGAATAACCATGAGCAAAGCTACCCGTATTATTGATGCTATGATGCACAAAGACCTGTTCAGCCAATGGCTGGGCATTGAAAGGCTGGAAGAGCGTGAAGGGTTTTGTAAACTGAAAATGACCGTGCGTGCCGATATGTGCAACGGGTTCAGTATTGCCCATGGCGGCATCAGCTATTCACTGGCCGATAGCGCTCTGGCCTTTGCATCGAACAGCCATGGCCGCCATGCCGTATCCATAGAAACTTCTATATCGCATATAAAGCCTTTAACAACCGGCGATGTGATCATTGCCACTGCCGAAGAAAAAAGCTGCACCAATAAAATAGCCATTTACGAGGTGAGAATAGAAAAAGAAAGCGGCCAATTAGCCGCTTTATTTAAGGGAACTGTGTTCAGGAAAGAAACCGAATGGGATGTTTAGTGGTTCACCAGCTTCAGGGCGCCTTCGCTGTAACGTTGGCCTATATTCGGATAACGATCTACCAGGCGTTCAATGTTCTTCACTTCTTCTTCGCTTAATGCAATATCTACTGCCGCCGCATTTTCTTCGAGATATTTCCTTTTCTTGGTGCCCGGTATGGGTATAATGTCATCGCCCTTGGCCAATACCCAGGCCAGCGCCAGTTGTGCCGGTGTACATCCTTTGGCCCTTGCCAGTTCCGCAAAATCGTTTACCAGTTGCTGGTTGTTCTGCCAGCTGCTTTCATCGTTGAAACGGGGCAGAGTTCTGCGATAATCGTCTTCGGTTAAACTTTCCTTGTCCTGAATGGTGGCAGTGATCAATCCCCTGGCCAGCGGACTGTAAGGCACCAGCGTAATGCCCAGTTCGCGTACGGTTTGCAGAATTTCTCCCTCTATATCTCTTGTTAATAAGGAGTATTCACTTTGCAGCGCGGCAATGGGATGCACTGCATGTGCCTTGCGTAGGGATGCTGCTGAAGCCTCAGACAAACCCAGGTAACGCACCTTGCCCTCTTTCACCAGCTGGGCCATGGCGCCCACCATTTCTTCAACCGGTACCCTGGGATCGATGCGGTGGGCATAATACAGATCGATGGTTTCTACCTTCAATCTTTTTAAACTGCCTTCAATGGCTTCTCTCATATGGGCCGCTGAGCCATCAAAATAAGTGGCATACCCCCCCTCTTCTTTTCGACGAAAGCCAAACTTGGTAGCAATAAATATTTTGTCTCTGTTGGGCACAAGCACATTCGAGATCAGTTCTTCATTATGCCCCCATCCATACATATTGGCCGTATCCCAGAAATTAATGCCCAGTTCCAGGGCCCTGTGCAGGGTGGCAATGGATTCTTCATCGTTACGGGGGCCATAAGCATAGCTCATACCCATACAACCCAGTCCAATGGCGGACAAACGCTCGCCGGTATTACCCAGATTTCTGTACTTCATAAAAAATGTGATTTAGTGTTACAAAACTAGTTCAGGCGGCCAACGGGGTGATAGTCAAATTCAAACCAATACTTGTTTATTTCAAACAAACAACCACCTAACAACCGGTCGCGCATTAAGTTCGGCCGGTTTATCTTTGGTGATGATCTATTCATTCAAAGGGTTTATTCCCGTGGTGCATCCATCGTCCTTTATTCATCCGCAGGCTGCGATAACCGGCAATGTTATTATTGGTAAGAATGTATATGTGGGTCCCGGGGCGGCCATCCGGGGCGACTGGGGCGGCATTGTAATTGAAGACGGTTGCAATGTGCAGGAAAACTGCACCATACATATGTTTCCCGGCGTAACGGTATGGTTGAAAGAAGGGGCCCATATTGGCCATGGCGCAGTAATACACGGGGCTACCATCGGGCGCAATTGCCTGGTGGGCATGAACAGTGTGATCATGGATAATGTGCAACTGGGCGATGAAAGTATTGTGGGCGCCCTGAGTTTTATAAAAGCCGATGAAAAAATTCCTGCGCGCAGTTTGCTGGTGGGCAACCCCGCCAAAATCATCAAGCAGGTTTCTGACGATATGCTGCAATGGAAAAGCGCCGGTACCCGCCTGTACCAGGCCCTGCCGGCCGAAATGCAGCAGCATTGGCAACCATGCGAACCCCTGACCGAGCTACCCGAAAACAGACCACAACAGGAAGTGTTGTACAGGACCTGGAATGAATTGAAGGGCTAACCGTTATCTTTGCGCCAGTGGAAAAGTCAAATTTTGTAGATCAGATCAGGATATTCTGCCGCAGCGGCCATGGTGGCGCGGGCAGCAGCCATTTTTTGCGTACCAAGTTCAACCCCCAGGCCGGTCCCGATGGCGGCGATGGCGGCCGCGGCGGGCATATCATATTGCGGGGCAATAAAAACCTGTGGACCCTGCTGCACCTTCGTTATTATAAAAATGTACTGGCCGAAAACGGCCAGCCCGGCAATAAAAACAAAATGACCGGCCGCGATGGCAAGGACGTGATCATAGAAGTGCCCCTGGGCACACTGGCCCGCGATGAAGAAAGCGGCCAGAAAGAAGCCGAAATTCTGGAAGACGGACAGGAGATTATCTGGATGCGGGGTGGCCGCGGTGGACTGGGCAATGCCCGTTTTGCCACTGCCACCAACCAGGCGCCCGAATATGCCCAACCCGGCGAACCCGGCCAGGAAGCCTGGAAAGTACTGGAGCTGAAAGTACTGGCCGATGTGGGATTGGTGGGTTTTCCCAATGCCGGTAAAAGCACCTTGCTGTCGGTGATTACCGCTGCCAAACCCAAAATTGCCGATTATGCCTTTACCACCCTCACCCCCCAGCTGGGCATGGTAGAATACCGCGACAGCCGCAGTTTTTGTGTGGCCGACCTGCCCGGCATCATCGAAGGGGCCGCCGAAGGCAAGGGACTGGGGCACCGTTTCCTGCGTCATATTGAACGTAATTCCATTTTGCTGTTTGTGATTCCCGCCGATAGTAACGACCATAAAAAGGAATTCACCGTGCTGCTGAACGAGCTGGAGCAATACAATCCCGAGCTGCTGCACAAACAATTTGTACTGGCCATCAGCAAAAGCGATATGCTGGACGATGAACTGAAAGCCGCCATTGAAAAAGAATTACCGGCCAATATTCCCCATGTATTCATATCCTCTCTTACAAGGCAGGGTCTAACCGAACTAAAAGACCTGTTATGGAAAACCCTGAACGAGGAAGGTGATCAGAACAGGGCTTGACAATGCGCAAACTACCCTTATAGTGGTATTGTAAGTACCACCGGGCGAGTTACCTAAGAATGCCCGTAAATAGTTCATTATGGCTATGCTTATACATTGGCTGCACCGGTGTGCCTTTTTTTTGCGCAACCTGTTTCGCGCCCTCTGGTTTTTTTTCCCCGGAGTATTGTTTCTTGTTCTTACGCTGGTTTGTTTCTGGAACCTGGCGCAGGGTAAAGACCTGATGGTACTGGCCACCGAACGCCGCGGTTTCTTTTTATTATTCCAGTCGTTTTTGTCGTTTATGGTATTGGTAAGCTGGTATGCTGCACGCACGGTAGCCTATGCCAAAATGAACAGTCCGTATACGGCGCCCGGGTACCTGCACAAGGACTTTTACAAACATATACCGCGTTTCATTGGGTTTTCATTATTCACCATTATCATACTGGCATTTGCGCAAACACCCCTGTATGGCGAAAGCCTGAGCGATAATCAGCGCGCAGTCAGCAAATTGTATTATGGCATACTGGTTTTATCTATTCCCTACTATTTTGTACTCAGCCGTTTTTTTGAACGCCGTTTCAGGGTTATTAAACTGAACAGGCTTTTCTGGATCACGCTGGTAGTAATTATTACGGGTTCGGTATTAATCACTTTGAATATACGTGAGTATTCCTGGCTGGTGATTGTGATGCTGGTGATATTACAGGCCTGTTTCCTGATATTGGTGGTTACCCGCCGCGAAATCATGGATCAGCAGGTGCGTAAGCGGGTGGAGAACGTGCCCTTAACCGCTAAAAAAATTACCCGCCTGATGGGTGTACCCGATGAGGAAATAGGCTTTCATATCATATTCCTGCTGGTGAGTATGGTGGCGCTCACCGTGTACGCCATTTGTACGCTGAATGTGGCCTTTGCCGTAAGCCTGGGCAGCTTTCCTTTTGTATTGCTGGCCTTTGCCGTATTCATGGGTTTTGGTTTTATCGTGGCTTTTATTTCCATTCGCATTGGCATTAATATTCATCTGGTGGTATTGCTGGCTGCCTTTTTATTTGGACAGTGGACAGAGCGCCACCGTGTACAACTGGTAGAAAAGAAAACTGCTGCGGCCAGTTATACCAATAAGGCCAGCCTGCGGGATTATTTTATTCAGTGGATGAAAGACAGGGACTCGCTGATCACTAGCTCCGAAGAGTACCCTGTATATTTTGTATTGAGCGATGGCGGCGCCTCCCGTTCGGGCTATTGGGTGGCATCGGTATTGGGCAAGCTGGAAGATACAACCGCCCGTGATTTTTCCAGGCACCTTTTCTGTTTGTCGGGCGCCTCAGGTGGCAGCGTAGGCAATGCCGCTTTTTATGCCTTGTTACGTAATGCTCTGCAGCAACCCGGTAACAGGCTGCCCCGCAACCAGTCGTTTTTGCAGGCCGGTAAAGAATACCTGCGCAGCGATTTTCTTACCTATACACTCAGCCGCATGCTGGGCCATGATTTTTTTGTGGCCCTGCTGCCTTTCAGCACCCGTGGCGACAGGGGCGCTGCGCTCACCGAAGCGTTGGAGCTGGCGCCAAGAGACAGTGTATTGCTGAAAAAACAATTACAGGTGCCTTTTTCTGAACTGGCTGTTTTTAAAAACAAAGTAAATACCGATTTACCCATCCTGTGCATCAATACCACCCGAATGCAGGACGGACAGCCTTCCGTGATCAGCACCATCGATATTGATCCGCTCACCTTCAACAACCGGGTTGATGTGCTGGCTGGGTTAAAAGAAGACCGTGACATGAAACTCAGTACCGCCGTGGTGCTGGGCGCCAGTTTCCCCTATGTAAGTCCGGCCGGGCGTATCGACGGCTACAAATACCGGAACGGCCAGCCTAAAGAATACCCGTTTTATTTTGTAGACGGCGGGTATGTAGACAATTCAGGCGCCGGTGTGGTGCATGAAATGATCATTAAACTGAACGGCCTGCGCGACAGTATTTGTGCATCGGGCAACGATACCCTGCTGATGAACAACTGCCGAAAATTGTCTTTCTATGTAATGCACATCAGCAATGGACCCGAAGGGGATATTTTACTGGAAAAAGTAAATCCTCTGGTAAACGACCTGGCCGCGCCGCTTACTACCCTGCTGGGTTCGTATGGCGTGCAAACCAGCATCAACGACCTGCGCCTGAAAAGCTATCTGCGCAGCCTGTACGGAAATGAACTGCATTACAAGCCCATTAATTTGTACCGGAAAAGAGAACCGTTGAAATATTCCATGAACTGGGTTATATCAGACCGCACGCTGGATAGTATGGACAACCGGTTGCATTCGCCCGATGTGAAGGCGTATATCAATACCGTGTTGCAGGAGTTGAAACGGTGATCAATATTTTCTTCCTAATGTGTCGCACATCGCTTTCAGCAGCGATGTACTATCATGCGAATCCTGTCCCTTTTCCCACATCATTACGCCGTTGGCGCGTTGTTGGGCAAAGGCCGTCTTTATTTTGATAGTAGGCTGACCGTTATAATAGATCATAAACGGCTGTGGATAACCGCTGGCCGTTACCACGGCCGAATCGCTGTTGGCGCTGCCGCCCTGCAATAGTATGTTGGCATACGCCAGGCTGGTATTGGTTTGTGTTATACCCGATGGGCGGCCATAGGCCGGCAGGCCCAGCACGCATTTCTTTTTGGGCATGCCACGTACATCGAGCCAGTATCGCAAACAGGTATCGGCCAGTGCAAACGGGGAATGCTGGCGATAAGGTACCGAAGCGCTGAAATCGTCGTAGGCCATAATATTCATCCAATCGCAATAAGTAAATATCTCGTCGTGAATGGCATCGCGATACCTACCGGCATATTTACCCGCCGTGAGTGCGGCTGTTAGATAATATTTTCTTTTGTAATGGCAGCTATCGCTCAGTTCTTTCATTAGCAGCGTGTAGGTGATATGCGTGCTGTCGGCCGTGGTGGGATATTCCCAGTCCACATCGGCGCCATCCAGCCCGTATTGGCGAATGATATTCATTACTGCCATAATATAATTGGTTCTTCCGGCAGCTGTTGCCGCCATGGCCTTCCAGTTGGCGGCAGACCCATTGAGGCTGATGATTACTTTGGCGCCATTGGCCTTTGCCTTGCTTACTACCAGGGGCAGCCGGGCCGTATTGTTCACCACCGGCATGCCGCTGGCATTGATGGTGGCAAACGCATAGTTCACCACGTTTACCATACGGAATTTTACATCGGGTATGGCAGCCGGGTCGCGATAGTTGGGCACATAGCCTACTATTTTGAAACCAAAATCGGGGGGTGGTGCAATGATGGGTTTGCTTTCGAAATCGTCTTTTTTACAGGCAGCAAAAAATAATACAATGAGCAGTACGTAGGATAAGTTTCGCATATACATGGTGTTGGTTGTTTGGTGTGGTGATTGAAAATAATGATTTCTGCATGTAAAAAACGGCGCAAATTATCCACCGGTATTTTTACAAATTGGTTTTATGCAGACGCATTTTTACGATACAAACCATTTCAACATGCGCCTGCAATATCCATCATTTTCACGCAACCGGCTGCCGGGAATTTTCACGGTTTACAGCCCTGGTATGGTTGGGCCGGCAAAATCCTGCAGAAAAAACTTTTCAACATTTAGGGAATGAAGTAGGTTTGCCCCCAACAAAAGCTATTCTATTATGAAGAAAATCTTAATAACGGTTGCATTAACCGTTACCCTGGCGCGTAGCTATGCCGATGAAGGCATGTGGCTGCCGCTATTGCTGGGTCAGCAGGTGTATAACGACATGGTAAAACGTGGTTTAAAGGTCTCCAAAGACCAGTTGTACAGCATGAACAAAGCTTCTATCAAAGATGCTATTGTGATTTTTGGCGGCTTTTGTACAGGTGAGATTGTTAGTAACGAAGGCCTGATCTTTACCAATCACCATTGCGGTTACGACGCCATAGCCAATGCCAGCACAGTAGACCACAATTACCTGAAAGACGGTTTTTGGGCAAAAACCAAAGCCGAGGAAATTCCCTCTCAAGGTTTGTATGCCGAATTTCTTACAAAGATTGAAGACGTAACCGCCGAAGTGCTGGATTCGGTAAAAGGACTAAGTGGTGCAGAACGCATGTCGAAGGTAAACGCCGTTATGTCGGCCATCAATGCCCGTTATTCCGACGAAGCTACCAGCACCATAGCGCGGGTAAGCGCTTTATTCAAGGGCAACCAGTTTCTGGTTTTTGTGTACCGCCGTTACTCAGATATTCGCCTGGTAGGCGCACCACCGGAAAGCATTGGTAAATTCGGTGGCGATACCGATAACTGGGAATGGCCCCGTCATACCGGCGACTTCTCGGTATTTCGTGTATACATGAGCAAAGATGGTAAGCCGGCTGCTTACAATACCGCCAATGTTCCCCTGAAGCCCAAATATTTCCTGCCCGTTTCTATCAAGGGTGTAAAAGAAGGCGATTATGCCATGATATATGGATATCCCGGCAGCACCAACCGGTATGAAACATCATTTGGCATTAAACAAAAAATAGATATCGATAATCCTACTCTGGTGAAGCTGCGTGATATGCGTCTGAAGTACATGTTTGAAGAAATGAAAAAAGATCCCGCCATCAAACTGAAGATGGCGGCCGATTATGCCAGCATTGCCAACTACTGGAAATTTTATGATGGCGAAAGCAAACAGCTTATCAAGTACAATGTATACGATAAGAAAAAAGCAGCCGAAGCCAAATTCCAGCAATGGGCCAATGGCAAAGCGGAGTATGAAAATGTGATGAAGGATTGGGCCGCTGCTTACGACCAATGGCGCCCTTATTCAAAACACCGCGTATATATCAATGAAGGTATTTTTGGTTCGCCCGTATTGCGTTTTGCCGGATCGCTGCAGCAGGTGGAAAATGTCATGGTAAAGAAAGGTAGCAGTGCCGATATTAAAAAGGCCGTGGAGGCGGCAGCCGAGGCCCGGGCTGAATGGCTTAAGAGCGAAAACATACCTTCGGACCAGAACATTGTGGCCGCCGCTTTAAAAATGTTTTATGAAGAGGTTGATAAAAGCCAGCACCCCGTTGGTTTTTATGAAAGCCTGCGTGCCAATTTTGGCGATTTGAAAGATGAGAACACCTATAAAAAGTTTGCCTCTAATTTGTTCACCAATACCATGGTGTTAGACGATAGCAAATGGAACGCCTTTGTTGCCAATCCCGATGCATCCGTATTACAGGCCGACCCGGCTTATGCCACCGCCATTGCCTTTTTAAAGAACTGGCAGGGTAAGTACCTGCCGGTCTTCCAGCAGTTCAATACCAAAAACGCCGAGCTGGGTCGTTTGTACCTGAAAGGCATTATGCAAATGGACAGCGTAAAGGCGAAAAAGATGTACCCCGATGCCACCTTTACCATGCGTGTAAGTTTTGGTAATATAAGAAGTTATAAACCGCGCGATGCCGTTTCATACGACTATGTGACCACCATGAAGGGAGTGCTGGAAAAATACAAACCAGGCGATTATGAGTTCGATTTGCCTGAAAAGCTGCTGGAACTGACCCGTAAAAAGGATTATGGCCAATACATCGATAAACAGCGCAACGACCTGGTGATTGGGTTTATCACCAACAACGATATCACCGGTGGTAATTCCGGTTCGCCCGTAATAGATGGCAGCGGTAACCTGATTGGCCTGGCCTTCGACGGAAACTACGAAGCGCTGAGCCATAAGATACAATTCGACCCCGTATATAACCGAACTATATGCGTGGATGTGCGGTATGTGTTGTGGTGTATCGATAAACTGGGCGGCGCCGGACATATTATTAAAGAACTGAAACTGGTTAAGTAGAGCGTTGTTTTTTAACTTTTTAAAATCTGCAGGGGTTGCACCCTTGCAGATTTTTTATTTCCTTTATTATATAAAACCCACCAACAATATGGAACAACCTACCCAGGATCTGTTACAGGAATATGAAAACGAGATCAACCTGGTGCCCGTTTTGCCAGGCATACGTTTTTTGAATTGCCTCATCGATGCCATTGTATTTTACATTTTGATGATTGGCGTAGCTGCCTTATGGGGTATGTCGCTGGCAACAAGAAGTTTGAGTGTTTATGAAACACAGGAGGAGATCAACAGTTTCACAGGCATGTTGTATCTGATCACTTTCAGTGTAATGCTTGGTTATTACATTCTTTTTGAAGGAGGCACCAAAGGCAGGACCCTTGGCAAGCTCATTACCGGTACCGTGGTGGTAAAGGAAGATGGTTCGCCCATTGGTTTCAGGGAGGCCCTGATACGTACCCTCTGCCGCCTGATTCCTTTCGAGCCCTTCAGCACCTTTAGCGGAAAGCCCTGGCACGACCGGTTTTCAAAAACCTGGGTGATTAAAAAGCCGCGTTAACACCTGATTTGTAGTTCAACTTAGTTACAGGAATTTCCTACATTAGGGGTTCCTGTTTTTTTATTACAGGCATACCATGTCGGAAAAGATTGCCAATAAAACCGTGTACTCGCTGCTGGAAGTGGCCAGAAGCATCCAGAAAACCCTTTCTGACCGCTACACCAGTGAGTTTTGGGTAAAGGCCGAAATGAACAAGTTGAATTTCTACCATCATTCTGGCCATGCCTATCCCGAGTTGGTGGAAAAGCAGAACGGTAAAATCATCGCCCAGTTCAAGGCCAATCTCTGGCGCGACGATTACCAGACCATCAACGCCAATTTTCTGCGCACAGTGGGCGAACCCCTGAAAGATGGCATCAAGATATTGTTCCTGGCCCGCATTACTTTTGAACCGCAATACGGGCTGGCCTTACGCATCATCGACATCGATCCATCGTTCACCCTGGGCGACCTGGAAAGGGAAAAACAGGAAACCATTCAGCGTTTACATGCCGAAGGCATTTACCACAGCAACAAACAAAGGCCCTTGCCCCTGCTGCCGCAACGCATTGCCATCATATCTGTTGAAACCAGCAAGGGCTACGCCGATTTCACCAAAGTGCTGAACACCAACCCCTGGAATTATCATTTTTTTCATATGTTGTTTCCATCCCTGCTGCAGGGCGACCGGGCAGTGTATAGCATCAGGCAGCAATTGCGAAGAATAAAAAAAGTGATATCGCATTTTGATGTGGTGGCCATTATACGGGGCGGTGGCGGCGATGTGGGATTGTCTTGTTATAACAATTATGAGCTGGCCAGGGAAATTGCCCTGTTTCCCATTCCCGTTATTACCGGCATAGGGCATGCCACCAACGAAACTGTGGTGGAAATGATTGCCCATGCCAATGCCATTACCCCCACCAAAATAGCGGAGTTCCTGTTATTGAAGTTTCATGAATTTGCCGTGCCTGTTCAAAAGGCCGAAGAAAAAATACGATCGAAGGCAGAGCGCATGATTGGAGATGAAAAGTACAGGCTGCAATCGCTGATGAAATTGTTCCGCTCGGTAACCGCGAATGTATTGGCCGAGCATCGCGGACAGGTACGATCCATAACCAGGATGTTGCAGCAGCAAAGCAGTTTTATGATCAGAAATGAAAAAAGCCTGCTGACCAGTATTGAAAAGAATATCGCCAACCTGAGTGCACAGCATGTGTTGAAAAGAGGATTCAGTATTACCTTTAAGAACGGGAAGCCGGTAAAAAGCAGTAAGGAGCTGAAGGAGGGCGATACCGTTCAAACCCAACTGGCCGAGGGCAGTATTATCAGCGTTGTGCAATCAACCAAATAGTTATGAGCAAAACACCCAACTATAAAGAAGCATTCGACGAACTGCAGACCATTGTGAACGATATAGAACTGGGCGAAATTTCGGTAGATGAGCTGGCCGAAAAAGTAAAACGCGCCACCGTGCTTATTGCTATATGCAAGGCCAAACTGGCCAGTACCGAAGAAGATGTAAACCGAATTCTAAAAGAATTGGATAATACAACCGAGTAACTATGAAAATGTTCTTACTGTCTGTACTGCTGGTGCTGCGCATCCCTTTGGCAGCCCAGGACAAGATTGTTAGCTATACCGTATCCGACATTGATCAGATCCGTTTTTTCTGGAAACCCGACTCCGTTCACAACGCCACTACCATTCACCAACTCAACAGCCTGCTGGCGGCCAAAGATCAAAAACTGATATTTGCCATGAATGGCGGCATGTTTCAACCCGATTATTCGCCCGTAGGGCTGTATATACAAAACCACCGCCAGATAAAGCCATTAAACAAGGCCAGTGGTGGCGGTAATTTTGGCATGAAGCCCAATGGCGTGTTTTATATCACCAGCAATAACGAAGCGGTGGTTTGTAAAACAGAAGCTTTTAAAGCCGGTAAAAATATCAGGTATGCTACCCAGTCGGGCCCCATGTTATTGATCAATGGCGCCGTACATCCATCGTTCACCAAAGGTTCTTCCAACAATAATATCAGGAATGGGGTTGGCATATTGCCCAATGGCCAGGTATTGTTTGCCATTTCAAGGGTGCCGGTGAATTTTTATGATTTTGCCATGTATTTTAAAGAAAAGGGATGTAAGCAGGCGCTGTACCTGGATGGGGCTATATCGCAAATGTATTGCCCGGAGATTAGGATGACGCAACAGAGTATGTTGTTTGGGGTGATTATCGGGGTTGTACAAACACCCTGATATCTCACTGCACATCCTCCTTTTTCGGCCTGATGATCAACCGCAAGGTGGGGTCATTCGTCATAAACGACCAGAACCAGCTAAAAGCCAGCTTCACCTTATTACGGAAGCCTATCAGCGGAATGATGTGAATGAACAACCATACCAGCCAGGCAAAAAATCCTTTAAAGAATAGTTTGGGCAGGTCGGCTACCGCCTTGTATTTGGAAATGATGGCCATGCTGCCTTTGTCGTTATAGGCAAAAGGTTGCAGCGCCTTGCCATCGAGCAGGCGTTGTAAATTCTTTGCCAGCAATTGCCCCTGTTGTATGGCTACCTGCGCCAGCTGGGGATGGCCGTTGGGGAAGTTTTTATCGGTAGTTTGAAAACAAATATCACCCAGGGCATAAATGTTCTGCGTGCCCTGTACCTTATTGAATGCATCTACCATAATTCTTCGTCCACGGGTGATGGATTCTTTCGGCAGGCCATGTATTTCGCGGGCGGTTACACCTGATGCCCATATCAGCACATTGGTTTCTATGATGCGGCCATCGCTCAGTTGCACCTTGCCATCGCTATAATCTTTTACGGCGGTATTCAAAATGATTTGAACGCCCAGTTTTTTCAACACATTATAAGCTTCCTGCTGCGATTTTTTGCTCATAGGCGCCAGCAATTGCGCACCGGCATCAATCAAATACAAATGCGAACGCAGGTTCTTGATTTCGGGATATTCCTTGGCGGCAATATAGGCGCCCATTTCAGCCAGCATACCGGCCAGCTCCACGCCGGTGGGTCCGCCGCCGGCAATGACGATGTTCAGGTGTTTTTCTTTTTCTTTCATGTCTTTGGCGCGCACCGCCTTTTCCATATTCATCAGTAAGTGGTTGCGCAGGTTGAGGGCATCGTCGATGCTTTTCATGGGCAGTGCGTTTTCCTTTACGTGCTGCATGCCGAAATAATTGGTTTCGGTGCCCATGGCCAGTACCAGGTAATCGTATTTCAGGTTACCGGTATCAGTTACCAGCGTATTGGTTTCGGGAATTACCATTATTACAGAACCCATATGAAAACGCAGGTTGCTTTTTTCCTGGAACATGCGCCGGAACGGATAACTGATATTCGAAGGTTCGATAAAAGCGGTGGCTACCTGGTATAAAAGCGGTGGAAAGAAGTGATAATTGTTTTTGTCGACCAGGGTTATTTGAAAACGTTTGTCTTTTGAAAGCTTTTTGATGAGGTTGATGCCGGCAAAACCGCCGCCGGCAATCACTACTCTTTTTATGTCACTTTCCATATAAAGTGATTTAAAATATAACGTAATGATGATTGTAATGTTCGCAGGGCAATGGAACAATGGGGTGTTTTCACCGGGGTGGAATTATGCTCCCGGGTGGTGCAAGCATAACCACTGGTGATATACAATGACCGTCTTATTACCGGTAAACTGATCACGAATGTACGGCCTTGTTTTGCTTTCTCATATGGCCGCAGCTTAAAGATACCATCGCTGAATAAAGAGGTGTATATAATAGACAAATAAGCAGCCCGTTTCGTGACAAGCACAGGAATGCCTTCGGGTATAGCTTTATCTTTTGTTAATACCAAACCCGGTGGTCTTATTGGTGCTAACGGGAATAATGCCTCCATTTCCAACGGGCAGAAAAACCTGTGCCATTCAATATACCATGTATATGTTGATTTTTGTAGCTAAGTTTGGGTAAGGTTATGGAACAGAAATTATCCAGACGCCGGACCATACAACTACTGGGCTATGCCGGTTTGGGAATGCTATTGCCCGTTCCTGTGCATGCCTTTATCAATCAAGAAGCCAATATGTTAACACGCCCCATCCCATCGTCCAAAGAACAATTGCCCGTTATTGGATTGGGCTCCTGGTTACAATTCGATGTAGGAACCAGCGCTTCGGAGCGGGAGCCGCTGAAAGAGGTGTTGCAACAAATGCTGGACAAAGGCGGCAAACTCATCGATAGCTCACCCATGTACGGCCGGTCGGAAGAAGTAATTGGCGAACTCACCGCTGCCTCGGGCCATGCCAGCCGCTTCTTTTATGCCACCAAGGTATGGACCAGCGGCGAGCAGGCAGGTATTCAGCAAATGCAGCAATCGATGCTACGCATGAAACGAAGTACCCTGGATCTGATGCAGGTGCACAACCTGGAAGACTGGAAGACGCACCTGAAAACCATGAACAAGTGGAAGGCCGAAGGCAGGCTGCGGTATACCGGTGTCACCCATTATACCGTATCGGCCCATGCTCAACTGGAAGAAATTGTACGCAGCAAGGTAGTAGATTTTGTTCAGTTCAATTATTCCATACGGGTGCGCCATGCAGAAAAAAGTTTGTTAAAAGCATGTATGGATACCGGTGTGGCTGTAATCATCAACGAACCTTTTGAAAAAGGCGATCTGTTCCGATTACCAAAAGGAAAAACCCTGCCTGCCTGGGCTGCAGACTACGATATCAAAAGCTGGGCGCAATTCTTTCTCAAATACATTATTTCACATCCCGCCGTAAACTGCGCCATACCGGGTACCTCCAATCCCAAACATGCGGCCGATAACATGATGGCCGGTTATGGAAAATTACCGGATGAGAAGGGAAGAAAGAAAATGGTGGAATTTATTGAAAGTATTTAACGCGACTTCATAGCCCTGATCAGTTGCCTGTTCCTTTTATCGGCCCGGGCATTTTGAAGCGAAACCACCGCCCATACCGCGGCAGGAATCCAGCCTATCAGGGTGATTTGCAGTATCAGGCAAAGGGTACCGGTTAATATTCTGCCGCGCAGCAAAAAAGACAGCCATGGTAACAGGATGGCGATGAGCGTCATATACAAAAGTTTATATGTTCCAGGGCCGGATGGTGATCATTCCAGGACGATCAGGGACAGTACATACAGTACAATGGTAATGATGACGAGTTTCTTCACGGGTTATAGATTTTAAGCAAAGTTATAACGTCATTGGCCCATGCGTATTATTCGTCGCACCCCATAAAGAAAAATTACAGGAAATTACCTAGTTTTTCAACCACTGTATTCACCGGATTTCCATTCTTTTACAATTATATAGTATAGAATAGTACAGAAGGCCTGTAACTATCCTGCCATTAGTGTGGCCAATCATGTTACCGATTGGAGCAAGCAGCCCATCAAGTATCGTAGAGATGTGGCCATGATGGGGAAACCGGGCTTTGATATTGTGGTGGGTAAACTGGAGGAGAAGGAATTACCGTTTTGCCGGGAAGCCATTCGTACATATAATAGCATCAAATATATTATCTGGCAGGGTGATCAGTATCGCTTAAAGGATCCTTTCCTGAACAAAGTGGCGTCTGTGTTGTATGTGGATAGTGCGAAGACAGAGGCGGTGGTTTTTAATTACCTGGTGGGGAACAGGTACGAGGATGGGTTGGTGCTGCCGGTTCAATTGAAGGGGCTTGATGCAGGCAAAAAATACACGATCGAAGAGCTGAACATTTACCCGGGTACCCAGTCAACCTCGATAGCAGTAAAGTATATTCCGGGGAATTTTTGATGATGGTGGGGTTGAACCCGGATGTGAAGCAGGGGCGTAGCAGCGTGGTGCTGTTGGTAAAGGAAGCAGGCTAACTTCCATGTCAAACAAAACGCCACATTTAGTCCAATTCAGCAAGCTCTTCCGTACATTGCAGTAAGGAAAAATGTCATATATGAAAAGACGGTTTCTTGCCGGTACGGGTATGTTGCTTGTATTGGCCCTGTTGGTCTCTTTTGCGAACTGGAAAAAAAATGGCGGCGAACTTTCGAAAGACAAACGCCCCAACATAATAGTGGTACTGGCCGATGACCTGGGTTATTCCGATCTGGGCTGTTATGGCGGCGAAATACATACACCCAACCTCGACTACCTTGCCAAAAACGGGTTGCGCTTCAGAAGTTTCTATAATACCAGCCGGTGCTGCCCCAGCCGGGCTTCACTGCTCACCGGTTTATACAATCACCAGGCCGGCATTGGTGAAATGACCACACCCAGGGATCAGCCGGGCTACCGTGGTTATTTAACCGAGAACACCGTCACCATTGCCGAAGTGCTGAAAGCAGCGGGTTATCGAACCGCTATGGTGGGTAAATGGCATGTGTCGAATACTATTGAGCAGCCCACCAAAGAAGAACATGCCAAATGGCTCAGTCACCAGACCGTGCATCCCTTGTTTGCACCTATTGAACAATACCCGGTAAACAGGGGGTTTGAAAAATACTATGGCAATATCTGGGGTGTGGTGAATTTCTTCGATCCCTTTAGCCTGGTAGATGGTACTACGCCGGTAGAAACCGTGCCGGATGGTTATTATCATACCGACGCCATTAACGACACATCGGTAAGTTATATTAAAGCGTTAAGTGGCGGCGACCAACCCTTCTTTTTATATGTAGCACATACGGCGCCTCACTGGCCTTTAAATGCATTGCCGGAGGATATTAAAAAATATGAAGACACCTATAAAGCGGGTTGGGACGTGATTCGTGAAGCACGTTATAAACGTATGGTGGATATGGGATTGATTGATGCGGCTACTACCCATCTTTCGCCCCGGCTGAACAAGGATCTGAGCTGGGAAGCCTATCCGCATAAAGAATGGGATGCCCGCGCCATGGCGGTTCATGCAGCCATGATAGACAGGATGGACCAGGGTATTGGCCGCATTATCAAAGCACTGAAAGAAACCGGTGAACTGGACAATACCCTGATCGTATTCCTGAGCGACAACGGCGCCAGTCCGGAAGAATGTGCCCGTTTTGGTCCTGGCTTCGACCGCCCCGGCCAAACAAGGGATGGAAGAACCATTGTGTACCCGGTAAATAAGGATATCAACGCTTTCCTGGTCCCGATACCGTGTATGCTTCCATTGGTCCCAATTGGGCCAATGTGGCCAATACGCCTTATCAATATGCCAAAGCCCAAAGTTATGAGGGCGGTGTGCGTACACCGATGATTGCTTTTTGGCCGGAAGGCATCAAAAACAAGGGGCAGTTCTCGGATTGTATGGGCCATGTGATGGATTTTATGCCCACCTTCGTGGAGTTGGCTAATGCTACATATCCCAAAACTTTCAATGGACATGCCATTACACCTTATACAGGCAACAGCCTGGTGGCCGCGCTAAAAGGGGATAACAAACAGGTGCACAAACAATTGTTCAATGAACATTACAGGGCGCGGTATGTGCGTGACGGGGAATGGAAAATGGTATCGCTGTCCAATGATACCACCTGGCGTTTGTACAGGATCAACGAGGATGAAACTGAGCTGAATGATGTGAGCGCCCAAAATCCCGAAGTAGTGAAACGTTTATCTGAGCAATGGCGTGCCTGGGCCAATACCCACCAGGTATTTCCCAAACCTGTTAACCGAAACAGGAATTAAGCTTTCATGCGCCTGTGAACGTTTTGTGTATGCCTGTCAGTTGTCGGAACCCGGCATATTGCCATCAACTGGGCCTATGCCTTTTCTACACGGGTATGGGCTACGGTTTGGATTATCACTACTGCTATTGCTTATTGGGCGGCTTTGAAAAAGCGGTTTAGGTTGCATGAAGTGTGGATGACGAAGAGTTATATTGTAACCGTGGCCTTTCTTATTTCCGGGCTGGCGTTGAAATTGCCGGTTGTTTATAAGCTGAGTAGTTTTGAAGACATATCGCCTTCATTTTTCTGGTTTGGGTGGGCCGTGCCGATGTTTGTGTATGAGGTGGTGTTGGCAGTGAGGGGAAGGGCTTAGTTTAGCAGGGGTGCTGGAGAAAAATGTTAACAGGTTATCTTGTAAAACCTGTATAATTAGCAAACCATTTCATCAGCCGAAGGCATTTCATTTGTTGCGGTAAATTATCCATATCGCATATCAGCTGCTTCCTGCTCAAGGTCTTCAAATCAGCAACATCTTTTGCAACCCGTTCAAGCTGTTCCAGGGCTATCCACCCCAGGGCTGGTAATGTATGTACAATTATAATAAAGCGCCTTTTTGCCCTGCGCTTATAAGGCAACCGGGCCAGTTTGTTATTAATCAACGCCGCTTCTACCTTAAATTGGTTCTTCAATTGTTCAAAATTCCTGTACAAATTAGGCAGCGTATACACACCATTATGTACGTCTTTCCATACATCAAATGCATCATTGGTAAGCTGCATCAGTCCCGCCACCGGGTAAATAATTTCTAACAATTCCTTATCCGGGTAATGATCCAATACCGAACAAAACAATAACGCCGCATAATAACTCTTGTTATAGGTGATGCTATACAACTCTTCCTCACTAATATCAGCGCTTAGTTGCTTCAGCGATTCTTTCTGCCAATAACTCACTTCCTTCAAATGTTGAACAAATTGCTCGCGCCGTGGAACTTTCTGCAACAATTCAAGATACAAGGTCAGAACCCGCTCGTCGGTATTATTCACCGGCATATAGGTTTCAGGCGCTGCCACCAGCGATTCAATTTGTTGATGTTCCAATACACGGTCATCAAACAAATCGTCGAATAAGGGTCCGAACTCACTCAGCAAAACAATCCGCTTGTATTCGTTCGCATGCAATTTTCTGTCCGTTAAATGGTACAGGTTTTCACATATCACATTCAACGCCATTTGCAAATACAGGGCCGTTCGTTTCAAATGGGCAGGCGCTACCTGTTGGGCAAGCGCTTTCTCCTGCTTTTTCAGGCGCCTGTATAACAGGGCCATGCGAAACACTATATGATGCATGCGCACATCAATCATAAAGCCTTTTTGTCAGCGTCAAAATAACAAGTATTCAATCGCAAAAAAAATATTATTTAATAGTCAAAAAAATTCACCCCACTGTTCACCGCATCCAAATTTGCTCTACCTTTATTTCATCTTACATTTTCATCCGCTCCTATCACTACTACAATTTCGCATGAAGTACCAGGCTTATTTCATTTGTTCAATGGGATAAAGTAAATATTTTTGTCCCATCTAATTAAGTACCCACAGAAACCTTCATCATTGGACAGGCCTGTTAATTATTTGTCGATTATTAACATCACAAATACATTAGCTATGACACAGACTTTGCAGGCCGTAAGAGCGGAAAATGATCCCCGCATTTTAACCGAAGTAAGAAAATTCCTGAAAGTATTGAATTCGGGAAATGGTGCTCCCATTGAACAATTAAGCCCCGAAGCAGCAAGAAAAGTACTGACAGATGCGCAGCAATCGGTGACAGTTGATTATTCCGGCATTGAAGAATCGGAAAGAACCATCCCGTATGAAGGCGGTCAGCTCGCCATTCACATTACAAAACCCAAAGGCGTTGGCGCCGATGCACCCGTGTTCATTTTTATTCATGGTGGCGGATGGATGCTGGGTGATTATCCCACCCATCGCAGGCTGGTAAGAGACCTGGTAGTTGGCAGCGGCGCCGTGGCGGTATTCCCCGACTATACACCCTCGCCTGAGGCGCAGTATCCTGTAGCCATCAACCAGATATATACTGTCCTGAAGTGGGTGGCAGACAATGGCCGGGAAATTGGTGTAAACGGAAAAAAACTGGCTGTAGTAGGTAACAGTGTGGGCGGCAATATGACCGCCGCCATAAGCCTGATGGCAAAAGAAAAGAAAGGTCCGGCTATAAAACTGCAGGTATTGTTATGGCCTGTAACCGATGCCAACTTCGAAACCGACTCCTACCACGAAATGGCGGAAGAAAGATTTCTTACCAGGAATATGATGATCTGGTTTTGGGATAATTATTTACCTGATAAGAAAAAGCGCAACGACATATACGCTTCTCCACTACAAGCAAGCATTGAGCAATTGAAGGGCCTTCCACCGGCACTGGTACAAACAGCCGAGAACGATGTGTTGCGCGATGAAGGTGAGGCCTATGCACGCAAATTAAACGAAGCCGGTGTGCCGGTAACACTTACACGTTATTGTGGATTGATACATGATTATGGCCTGCTGAATGCGCTGGCCACCACACCTGCCGTTCAAACGGCCTTGTTACAGGCTGCTACTGTAATTCGGGAAGCATTGAAAGATGAATAAATCCGGCCCCTGAGTACCCGTGGTGGATTATTTTTTAAACTTTAAAATGTAATGTATGAAAATCGTAGTTATTGGAGGTACGGGGCTTATTGGTTCAAAACTCGTAAACAAACTCACCCGGCTTGATCATGCAGTGGTACCTGCCTCACCTGCATCGGGTGTAAATACCATCACAGGCGAAGGTTTGGATGAAGTATTAAAAGGGGCCGATGTGGTGGTAGATGTATCCAATTCCCCCTCATTCGAGAATGATGCCGTGATGGATTTTTTTCAACGATCTACTACGAACCTGCTTAAAGCAGGCGCCCAAGCCGGTGTAAAGCATTATGTAGCCATGTCGGTGGTGGGCGCCGACCGTTTACCCGACAGCGGTTACCTGCGCGCCAAACTGAAACAGGAAGAGCTGATCAGCGCATCAGGAATTCCCTACAGCATTTTGCGTTCAACGCAATTTTTTGAATTTGCCGGACGCATAGCCAAAGAAGGAACCATTGGCCAGGAGGTTCATATTTCACCCGCTGTATTTCAACCTATAGCAACCGATGAAGTGGTGGCCGCACTGGCCGATGTGTTGGTGGGTGCGCCCGTAAATGGTATTGTGGAAGTGGCAGGTCCTGTGCCCATGCCCATGTCGGAATTTATTCGTTATTACCTCACCACTACCGAAGACCCGCATCAACTGGTGGCAGATGAAAACGCGCATTATTTCGGCGCCCGCCTGAACGACGAATCGCTGGTTCCCGGCGCCAATCCCCGGCTGGGGAAGATCAAATATGAAGACTGGTTGAAGACGGAGCTTGCCAAAGCATAATTTCTAATTGTAAAAATTTCGACATGAATACCATTACACCTCGTAAGGGTGAGCCTGGCTATGCCCAGCCGCCACCACCGAAAAACGAAGAAGAGGTACACCCATATCCGCACGAAATGAATGTGATGGAAGGCAGTGAATTCCTGGACGATGCTATCAGAACAAAAGACCAGCCATTGGAAGAAACAGTAAGGGCAGAAGAATGGTGTATAGAAGCACAGCATTTATAAATCTCAAAAAACAAATTGTATGTCTACTATAAAGAATGTGGTATTGGTGCACGGCGCATTTGCCGATGGTTCCAGTTGGGCGAGCGTTATTCCCTTGCTGTATGCAAAAGGTTTTAATGTGATAGCCGTTCAAAACCCGCTTACCTCACTAAAAGACGATGTGGATGCTGCCCAACGTGCCATTGCCGCCATGGACGGACCCGTGTTGCTGGTGGGTCATTCCTACGGCGGCATAGTGATTACCGAGGCCGGTAACCATCCCAACGTAGCAGGGCTGGTGTATGTTTGTGCCCTGGTGCCCGACGACGGACAATCGGCCACAGACGTGATACAGCCTTACCCGCCATCGCCCGGTAATGCCGAGTTCAAACTGGACGATTTTGGTTTCTTAACCATCTCGCAAAAAGGTATACATGATCATTTTGCACAGGATGTGCCGGAAGAGCAGCGGCAGGTAATCTTTGCCACGCAGGTGCCCTGGGCCGCCAGCGCCACCGCGGAGAAAATCACTGCGGCCGCGTGGAAAAGCAGGCCTTCCTGGTTTATTATCGGGGCTAATGATCATATCGTGCCGCCTGAGTTACAAAGGGCGGAGGCTGCCATGATTGGGCAACCGTATTGGAGCTAACAAGTAGTCATGTTCCCATGATATCACAAGCGCAGAAAGTATCGGAGTTTATTATGGAAGCGGCGAAGCGTTTGAAAGGAGAATTGGATGTGGTTGGTTAATGACATAAAGAGGCCGTCTCTTATTTTTTGAGACGGTCTTCTTTTTTGCAATCCGGACTAAGTTGAATATTTTGTCAATTTCCGCGGTGGTATCCTGCGCATGCACGGGTTGAGCAGAGCAACAGGAATAAATGCCAGCAGTTTGAGGTGTTTAATATTGGCACCGTGCAGAATGAACAGGAAAAAGGACAGCCCCTGGTTGATGCACAAAATCTCTTTCATGCCCGAATTCATATCGTTGAATGTATGCAATGATGATATCTATTTTCATATTAAAAGAACTTTGTAATTCAAAGTATGGATGCAAAAAAAATTATTTATATCTGCATTGAATGTAAACACCGTAAATGATATGTACTGCGCCAAAACCCATTGTCCATATCAGTAAGGCATATGGTATAAACCAGGCTGCAGCGAGTCCCAACAATATTTGCACAAGGCCCATGATCCTGATTTCTTCGTAAGTATACTTGCTGGCATTGTGCAATGCCAGTCCGTAAAACAGGAGTGAAAGCGAGGTGATGAGGCCGGCCATGTTTTTTGCAATCGCAATAAATATAAGAATGCCACCTGCTATCAAAGGCACTGTCATATTCAACAGCAGCCGTTTTGAGGTGGCATTCCATAGTTTTTCATGGCTATACCTTGCCTGGTTATAAGCAAGCAGGGTGGCCGATAAGGCGGCGAGTATAAAAATGATAAGGCCCAGCACCAATACTGGTTGTATTCCTTTGGGTGGTTGGTAATGGATAGCATTGGGATTGTATTCGAGCACTGCATAGGCGATATAGGCGCCGGTAAGCGCAAAAAGGCCGGCAATGATACCTGCCCAGCCTGATATCCAGACAAATTTGGTGGAGTGCTCCATCATGGAGCGTATTTCCAGTATTTCCTGGGTATGGTCTGGTTCATGATCTTTCATTTAAAAGCACTTTGAATTTCAAAGTTAATAGAAAAGATTATATTTAACAAGTGAAGGTTTGGATTAAAGGAGAAAGGAAGGGACTAGCGGCAGGAGTTACCAATCTATTGTCCATTGGCTGTTTTCGTTGATGTAGTAGTTCATGCCATTGCTCATGTGGTGCAACTCTTTGCCGTCTTTGCGGATGCTGGTTTTCAATGCATATACGCGCACGCCGTTATTTTCCCGGGTGAGATAGCTCACCAGGGCAGTCATGGTGGGTGGAAGGTCGTGTAACCATTGGCTATCTTCTTCTTTTACAAAGGCTTGGCTCATAAATGAATATTTTAGGTAGTGTATCAAATGCTGTGCCCGGCATGATAGAATTGTTTTGGCGTGCACACTATGCGCGTTTCGTTACATGAAATTGTCAATTCATTACATGCAGCCCAACCAACAAGGCATTGCCAAAATAATATTGCGGGAAAAAATCAACAGTAATGAAAAGGCTCTCTTTAATAATGCTTGTTGCGCTTTCGGGTAGTTTAGGCGCTTGTAAGAAAGGAAAATCAAACGATACAAAGGATGATGGCAGTCCGCGTACCAATACGCCAGTGGCATTGCAGGGCAGCTGGATGTATGGCAATTTTTCCATGACAGAGTACTGGAGTCAGAATCCTGCGGATTATCTTGGTAACGCTTTTGAATTGGCGATAGCGTTTAATTTCAATGCCGATGGGACCTATGAACAGTATTTTACATCGGGGACCGTGAGTGGAGCGGGTAGTACATATCATCAGTCTTTGACGAAGGGAACGAGTGTGGTGAATGAGGTGGATAAGACGATTACTACGTATGCTAAATCGGCGCACTATAAGCAGACGAGGAATGGGGTGACGATTGAGCAGCGGGATTTGAGGGAGGATGAGATGACGAAGGTGACGAAGTATGGGTATGAGTTGAGGACGGAGGTGAATGGTGTGAAGGTGGTGTATTTGAAGTTGAACGGGGAGGGGGAACCGCTGGTGTTTCAGCAAAGGTTTTAATGAACCGGATTTCGAAAGGCAGGCTTTGGAACGATTCCGGTTGAGTTGTACGTTAAACAATACATCCGCCTTAAATATGCTGCACCGCCCGAAGAAGGCGGCACAACGGGCTTGCGGCAGTACTGCCTGGCAGACTACTGGAAAAATGCATGGTGGGTAAAGGGCTGCTGGCGCAGATGATCGTTGATAAATACCTCGACCATCTGCCGGTACACCGGCAATTGCAACGCTACGAACGGTTGGGCCTAAAGATTGCTCAATCAACCAGCAACGACTGGTTCCGGATGGGTTTGAATCATCTGCACGGCCTGTATGAAGCCCATAAACGCATTACCCTGGCATCAAACGGCTCTATCTCCGACCTGGTCAGTCTGTTTATACAATTTCTCCAAATGTTTGCAGATAGTTCTGCGATATATAGGTGTGTGTCCATACAAATGTACCTAACGTGGGCTTGCCAATGTAACGATATTTATACTTCTTTCAGCCCGGAGAATTGCTACCATTTACACCCCAACCTTCTTCTTCACCTTTATCAATAAGAACCTTTGTAATAGGGTAACCAGTTCCTACACGACCTTTTTTACAAATCTGATCATTTTGGAATGGTCTTCTCTTAAGTACCAGTATCGGTACAACTAATAAATGATATGATTAGAAATAGGTAAAATGTTTTTAGCAGGTAACAAAGGGTGGAAGTTTGGAACATATGTCGAATGAATATGCTGCCTAGTTTCTTCATCTTGATGTTTGTTGCTAGTAATAGCTTAATTTATCGAACAACAGCTTAAACACCCTTACCGCGTCTGTTTGAAAATTACAAAGGCTACCATTTGGTAGCCTTGCAAGTTGTTGATTTCCAAGCTCCCCCTGCTGGACTTGAACCAGCGACCCTCTGATTAACAGCGACGCACATGCGCCTTTTCTACTTTAAGCAGGGTGAACTGAATTTAACTTAACTATTTATTTTTCAATTGTTTACGTATTTTCCATTAATTTTGAATGAACGCTCTAACAGGGCATTTAACCCTGTTTTGCTGGCAAATTACTGGCAAATTTTGAAGCGAAGGGTATTTGTGAACACGAAAAAAAACTGGAATTATGTCAGTATCGGTTGTAATTACCCTGGATACCCGGAGGGTTAAAAAGAAAACAGGTAAATACCCCGTCAAATTGTTGGTAACGTTTAATAGTGAACCAAAACGGTATCAAACGATTTATGATCTCACCCAGGCAGAGTTTGATAATTTGTCGGCTTCCAGGGTATCTGAAGCATCAAAAATAATCCGGGCTAACTTAAAGCAAATCCAACGTACAGCGGAAGACGCGGCCAATTCCCTGCAGCCATTTAGTTTTGATGAATTTGAAAAGGATTACATATTGAATAACCCTTTCTTTCATCAGCGGAAGTCCATTAAGGGAGCATTGGTTCCGGCAACAAATGAATTTAATGTGGCTGAATACGAACATCGTTTCCCCATCTTCAAACTT
>Ga0065721_10001131_pt1 | contig 71645 bp, 67 predicted proteins | sample Mesricmetagenome_FD_59108 | JGI IMG/M metagenome (GOLD analysis project Ga0065721, IMG submission 59108) | Mesophilic microbial community from rice straw/compost enrichment Sample: eDNA_1 v2 (version 2) | ecosystem: Engineered > Solid waste > Grass > Composting > Bioreactor | place: USA: Davis...
CAGCGGGAGCCAGCCGGGCTTTAACGTGGGACAAGAGAAGGCCTTCCTCTTCGAGTGATCTAGACACCACTCAGAATGGAGGCCTTCTCCTCACTCCCGCGTCACCAACGATCCGACCGGGTACAGCTAGCCGCTAGCCGCTACGTTCATCGTGTGGATATCCGCGCAATTGACCAGACCGCCAGGCCACGGCTAATGGCACGCTTCCGAGCACGCGAGACGGCGATGTACGTGCTGGTCCTGACTGTCACCTCGATCGCGACAATCTGGGCGCTGAAGCTCTGGAACGCGACCCCGTCCATACCTCTCCACTATTGGGGGGATGCTGCGCAGATCATGGGCTACGTCGACAGTCTCATAGAAACCGGATGGTATGAGACCCAGCCCAATTTGGGGGCGCCCACGGGCCAGGTGTTTCACGACTACCCGCTGGCAGACAATCTGCACTTGATGATCATGTCGGCGCTCGCCCGAGTGACGCCGCAGTTCGGAGTGGTGCTCAACACCTACTTCCTGGCGGGGTTCCCGCTCGCCGCTCTCGGTGCCACGTGGTTCGGTCGGTCGGTCGGACTGAACCGCTGGTTCGCCGGTTCAGTGGGCGTTCTGTTCGCCCTCGCGCCCTACCACTTCTTTCGCAATGAGGCTCACCTCTTCCTCGCGTCGTACTGGCCCGTTCCCCTGTGCTTCGTGTTGGTCGCGCGAGTCCTGACCGGGCGCGGCTTGTGGAACAGACGCGGGGTCCGATCGGCGAGGACCCTTGGCGGCTACCTCACCGGCCAGAATGTCGCCACACTCCTGATCCTTGTTCTCCTCGGTACCGCCACCCAGTACTACGCCGTCTTCGACATCGTGATCTTCATGCTCGCGGGGGTGCTCGCGGCCATGCGAACAGGTTCGTGGCGAGCGCTCGTCGGCCCCGCGATTGCCAGCGGGATCACCGGAGTGGCGCTATTCCTGAACATGCTTCCCGATTTTCTTTACCAATGGGAGCACGGCCAGAACTACCTCACGCCGCTCCGCGCGGCCGTCGAGAGCGAGGTTTATGCGCTCAAGCTCGTCATGATGCTCTTGCCCGCGCCAGGCCATCGGCTTCCGCTTTTCCGCGAGATCACCGCATCGTACGAATCACAGTTCGGCGCCTCCACCATGGCCGCCCTTGGCCTCGTCGGGTCCCTCGGATTCCTGGCGATGCTCGTTGCGATGACGTTCTTCTTGGCACGATCGCTCAGGCGAAATCGCCCGGTGCCCTTCGACCCGATCAGGTCGTCGATTCTCCAGTCTCTTGCGACCATTGCGACCTGGCTGTTCCTTCTCTGCACGACCGGTGGCTTTGCGGTCTTCGTGGCACTGCTGGTCACCGACAAGATTCGCGGTTGGGACAGGATCTCGATCTACCTGACCCTCATGGGCCTGGTTTCGGCCGCCCTCCTCCTGCACCGACTTGCCGGAGCCATCCAGCGGCGCTTCCAGATGCGACGAAAGCTCATTGCACCGCTTCTTGCGCTGTTCGTCACAGCCCTCGGCGTGTGGGACCAGACGGGACCGGCAGTCGTGCCCCCGTACGAGCTCGCAAAGCAGACCTTCTTGGAAGACCAGGCCTACGGGTCGAGCCTGGAGCGCCAGTTGCCCGACCGGGCCATGATCCTGCAGCTCCCGTTTCAGCCCTTTCCTGAGGGGCCGCGGATATACAACTACATGGGTCCGTACGACCACGTACGCCCGTCCTTGTTCACGACGACTCTTCGCTGGAGCTATGGAGCCGTCTACGGCCGCGCAGACGCGGACTGGCAGGACATCCTGACAAGGAACCCGACCGAGGTAGTGGCCGTACAAGCCGCGTCGGCCGGCTTCTCAGGCGTATCCGTCTACCGATCCGCCTATGCGGATCATGCCGCCGATGTGGAGGCATCGCTGGCCAGAGTCACCGGCTCGGTCCCACTAGTGAGCACGCAGGGTACGTACTCGTACTGGGACCTCACCTCGCTGCGCGACTCGCTGATCGAACAGTTCGGGTCGGCAGCGGTCGATGCACTCGGCCATGACACGGTACGTACGGTTGTGCCCTACGGCGTGGGATCCGACTTCACTGTCACGCTCATCCCAGAGGGATACACCTGGTGGTCGCACTCCGGCGCCGGAGACTTCGTTCTGGACAGCAACCTGGAGCGCCCGCGGGACGTCTCGATCGAGATACGGGCATCTCTCTTCGCAGGCGAATCGTTGACGATCTCGTTGCCCGACGGAAGTGAGCGACGGTTCTCAGCCGAGCAAATGGATGCCGGGCAAGTGATTCGCACATCTGTCGAACCGGGCAGGTCAGTGCTTCGACTGGTCGCGTCGAACGGCACGTTCCTCGTCACGTCAATGGACGTGACCCCGGAGCCGTCGACTTCACAGGAGATGTTGGAGTATCCTCCGAAAGCCTTCGTGCGCCCGCCGAACCAGTCACGTGAGGGCGAGGGTCCAGGTTGCGAGGCGTCAACCTGCGCGAGACTGAACGCGCTCATCGTGGGGCGCTCCATCACGGGCAAGGCCGCGTTCGTCTGATCAGGTGCTGAACCCGGCGCCGTCGAGCGCTCGCTCGACGGCGTCGCGTTCGGCTCGCGAGAAGTAGACCCCGGCGAGGCGCTCATCGGGCACCTGGAAGTAGTCGCGCTCGAGCAGCGCGATCACCGCGGGCACGCTCGAGTCGACGTCCGCGCCGAGCACCTCGACGCCGTGCTGCCACGCGATCGCGACCGGCCGCTCCCTGCGGAGGTCGTCGAGGAGCTCCTCGACGCAGGCGTCGCAGGCCGCGTGCCACGGCAGGAAGAACGTGTACCGCGACGTCCGCTGCCCGTCCAGGTAGAGCTGCAGGTAGAAGTCGTACGGACCGACGAAGTACCGCCCGTCGGCACCCGTGACCGCGTTGATCGCGCGCGCCCGGTCGCCGCCGCGCGCGTCGAGCTGGATGCCGGGCGGCGTGCCGTCGGCGATCGCGGTGTAGGCGTTGACGGTCGCGCGAGCGCCGAAGTACACGGGAATCGCGAGCCCCACGACGAGCACGACGGCGACGAACCGTCGGACGCCTTGCACGGCGCGTCCCCGCCGGAACCACCCGCGGAAGGCGCCGACGGGGTGTGGGTAGAGCTCGTGGACGGCGATCACGGCGAGCACGATCACGAGCACGAGGTAGATGCCCGCCCGCTGGAACGGGTCGCCGAAGACGTTCTCCGGGTTGCCCGAACGGTAGGAGCCGAAGACGACGAGCGCGGTGCCGAATCCGGCGTCGGCGAACCGGCGCCGGGCGAGGAGCACGCCGAGCGCGATGACGAGCAGTGCGGCGAAGGCGGCCTGGGCCCTGAGACCCCCCGCGGCACCGGCGAGCGCGGCACCGAACGACGTGAAGAACTGGCCCATCGCGGCGACGACGGTACCCGGGATCGACGTCGCCACGTCGTCGGTGAATCGGGAGTACGACTCGACGTTGAACGTCACGACTTGGGCGACGAAGTCGCCGAAGGACCCGGTCACGAGGAGCACCAGCGCCAGCAGGGCGCTCGGCACGAGGAGGGCTCCGGCGGTGCGGGCGACGGCCTCGAACCGCTCCCGCGGCGAGCGCCCGTGGGCGCGGAGGGCGAGGTAGCGCTGCGCGAGCAGCCACACGCCGAGCACGATCGACAGCGGCACGTAGGACGCCGACGAGAGCGCCGGGATGCTCACGAGCGCGACGACCACGACGAGCCGCCGCGCGGGCGGATGGGTCCACCGGGGTCGGACGGTGATGAGGAGGAGCGCGTGGATCGCGGCGTACGCGACGAGCGTCTCGGCGATGAGCATATGGCGCCAGCCGACGAGGNTCGTGGCGACGAGCATCGTCGCGAGCGCGAGGGCCCAGAACCAGTGGATGCGCGCGGAGGCGGCGCGGTAGATCGCGACGAGCCAGACGAGCGTCGTGGCGACCCAGGCGATCCGGAACACCTCGAGGTCGCCGCCGATGATCGCGATGTACGGCACGCCGGCGAGGTACACGAGCGGCATGTGGTGCGAGAAGTAGCCGGCGTAGGGGAGCTGGCCGCGCTCGACGCTGAGCGTCGCCCCGAGGATGTTGTCGTACTCGTCGACGAAGCTCCCGTCCTGACTCACGCTGAGGAGGTAGATCGTGAACAGGGTGAACGCGACGGCCGGCGCCTTGAGCGACAGCGGCAGGGCGAGCGCCTCGAGCCAGAGGTTGTGGAGCCGGCGGCGGAACGGCGGTTTGGGGCCGCGGTCGACCCCCGCCCCGCCTGCGGCGGGGAACACCCACCACGCGTAGAGCACGAATCGGAGGATGACGATGACGCCGATCGACACGACGTTGGCGGCGTTGAGCCAGAACGGCCCGGTGAGCCCCAGCCGGTAGTGCAGCACCCCTTCGAGCACCGCGAGGAGACCTGCGCCGAGGATCGCGCAGAGCGTGTTGACGATGAGGAACCGGGCGAACTCGTGGATCTGGCGGTGCTGCCGCGCTCCGCGGAACGTCCACAGCAGGTTCCCGAGGTAGGCGTTGACGAGCGCGATGGCGGACGAGGCGATCTTCGCGCCGACCGTGTCCATCCCGGCGACGTAGTAGAGAAGGTTGAACGAACCCAGCTCGATGAGCGTGCTGATGGCCCCGACGCCCAGGAACGGGCCGAGGGTGCGGAGGATGCGGGGTAGCCGCCCGTTCCGACCGTCCGTCGACTCGGCGGGGGCGGCCATCAGTCCGCGGCGGTCGACGCCGGCTGGGTGATCCGGGCGCCGAAGATCCGGATGCGCACGACTTCGCCGAGCGCACGGCGTGCGAACGAGACGAGCTTGCGCGGGGGGACCCGCGGAGGACGCTTCTGGGCGCCCCACATCGTGCCGGTCTCGCTGGCGCCGCGACGAGGGATGTTGAGCACGACCGTCGTGCCGACGGGTTCGCGCTCGCGGCGTTCGAGGATCGAGAAGTGCACGTGGGGGACGAGCGAGTCCTCGGGCACCTGCTCGAGCAGGTGCCTGAGGTAGTCGGCGCGGTAGGCGCGCAGCGGCGTGTTCACGTCGGGAACCCGGCCTCGGGCGATTGCGGCGACGAGCACGCGGACCATCCCGGTGAGCGCCTTACGGAACCACGGGTCGGTGCGGCCGTCGCGGATGCCGTGGGCGACGCGCCCGTCGCCGAGCGCGTCGAGGAGGGCGGGGAACGCCTCGCCGAGGTACTGGCCGTCGCCGTCGACATGGACGACGACCGGGGCGCCGTTGGCGAGTCCGGCACGGTAGGCGCGGAGCGCCGACGGACCGTGGCCGCGGTTGCGCGAGTTGCGCTCGACGAGCACGTGCCCGCGCACCGCCGCCGCCTCGGCGCGTTCGGCGGTCGCATCCGTCGAGGTGTCATCCACGACGACGAAGTCGGCCGCCGTACCCGTCGCGGCGAGCGCGCCGTCGATCTCCTCGAGGAAGCCCGCGATGCCTTCGGCCTCGTTATGGGCAGGCATGACGACGACGACGGTACGGGTGGAGTTCACAGGTGACAACCTAGAGATCGGGAGAATCGGCCTCGGGAAGCCTATCCGACGGGTTGCGGCCGGACGTCGCCGAGGTCGCAGACGAGGATCTCCCCCTCGCGCTCGTAGAGGACCTCCGGGCAGACGATTTCGTAGCGGTCGTAGGTGCCGCCGTCGAGGAACCTCATGATCGGCTCGAGAACGAGCGGGCCGGTCGACCCGGGCGCGTCGAGCGGGGCGCTCGGGATGCCGGTGAGGAACACGAGTTCGGGGTTCTGCCACCAGCCGACATGCTGCATGCCGGTGATCCCGGTCGCCGACACGGCCGCCGCGTCGGCGAACTGCTCAGCGCGCGTCCAGCCGGGCGGGTCGAACGCGTCCGGCGCGTGCTCCACGGTCTGCCACGAGAACAGGCCGACGGCACCTGCCACGGCGAACGCCCCGAGCACGCGGCGCAACGGGAGCCGACCCGCTAACCGATGCCAGAGCTCCCGGGTGCCGACGACGGCGAACGCGGCGATGGCGACGAGGCCGATGAGGAGCCCGATGAGCAGGTGCCGCACCCACATCCGGTCCGAGACGAGGAGCCACCACAGCGCGAACCCGCCGAACGTGCCCACCGCGGACACCCCGAGCAGCACGAGCGCCCGCGCCGCCGGGTCGCTCCACCGCCGTACGAGCAGCACGAGGGCGGTGCCGGCGAGGGCGCACGCGACCGCGGCGACGGGCACGACGATCGGCCGCGGTCCGTAGAACGCGTGCGTCAGCAGGTCGAGCCGCACGACGGGCTGGCGGTCGAGCGACAACGAACCGGAGCCGGCACCGCGGAAGAATCCGAGGAACTCCCGCGTCCACTGCAGGTACCCGGCCGGCCCGAGCGAGACGAGCTTGACGACCTCCCACGCCGCGACCACTCCCGCGAAACCAGCCGCGGCACCGCCGAGGGCGACGAGCGCGCGGCGCACGTGCGTGCGCCATCCCGGTCCCGCGATGGCGAGCACGACGCCGAGCACCAGGAAGGGCACGGCGATCGCCGCGACGGTCTTCGTGAGCACCGCGAGTCCGGCGAGGATGCCCGCGAGCCACGGTCGGCGTTCGAGCACGACGATCGCCCAGAGGAGCATCGCGGTCGCAGGGTACTCGCCGAGCGCGTCGACGGGGCTGAACACCACGGTCGCCGGGTAGTCGACCGTGAGGCGGACGGCCGACACGGCGGCGAGCGCCGCGACGACCGCCCAGCGCCCGCCGATCCGGTGGGCGAGCACGGCGGCGCCCGCGAGGAACGCGACGAAGAACGCGGTGCCCACCGCGCGGGCGGCGACGAGCTCCGGACCCGTGACCGCGAAGACAGCCCCGATCGGGGCGAGCACGGGGGCGCCCGTGCTGACGACCGTCGGGAACGGGACGAGGTCGCCGCCGGAGACCCAGTTGTCGACGGTGTAGCCGAGGCCGTTCGCGAGGTGGACGGGCACGAGCAGGTTGAAGCCCTCGTCGAAGCTCACGGGCGAGAACCAGATTCCCGCGACCACCCAGGCGACGTGGGAGAGGAGGACGGCGACGAGCGCGACGACGAAGGCCGCGTCCCACACGCGGCGGGCGCGCGTCATCCCGCGACACCCAGCCGCGGGGCGACGCGGTTGTCCCACGTCGAGAGGGCCGACGCGATCGCCATGTGCATATCGAGGTACTGGTAGGTGCCGAGGCGCCCGCCGAAGAAGACATCGGGTTCGCCCGCCTGGAGCTCGCGGTAGCCCGCGAGCCGCTCCCGGTCGGCGGTCGCGTTGACCGGATAGTAGGGCTCGTCGTGGTCGTCGGCGAAGCGGGAGTACTCGCGCATGATGACCGTCGCGTCCTGCGGGTAGTCGGTCCGCTCCGGGTGGAAGTGCTTGAACTCGTGGATGCGGGTGTAGGGGACGTCGAGGTCGGCGTAGTTCATGACCGAGGTGCCCTGGAAGTCGGCGACCGCGAGGGTCTCCCGTTCGAAGTCGAGGGTGCGCCAGGCGAGTCGGCCGAGTTCGTGCCCGAAGTACTCGTCGAGCGGACCGGTGTAGACGACGGGGACCCGGCCGACGGTGTCGCCGCGCGTCCAGGGTCCGTCGCCGAGGAAGTCGGTGTCGAGCCGGAGCTCGATGTTGGGGTGGTCGACGACGCGTTCGATCCAGGCCGTGTACCCGTCGACCGGGAGACCCTCGTAGGTGTCGTTGAAGTAGCGGTTGTCGTAGTTGAACCGCACGGGGAGGCGCGCGATGACGTCGGCCGGCAGCTCCGTGGCGGGCGTCTGCCACTGCTTCTCGGTGTAGCCCTTGATGAACGCCTCGTAGAGCGGTCGGCCGATGAGGGAGATGGCCTTCTCCTCGAGATTCGCCGGCTGCTCGGTCGAACCTCCGGCCGCCTGCTCCGCGACCCATGCCCGCGCCTCGGCGGGGGTGAGCGCCGCCCGGAGGAACTGGTTGATCGTGCCGAGGTTGATGGGGAGCGGGTACACCTCGCCGCGGTAGTTGGTGTAGACGCGGTGGCGATAGTCGGTGAAGTCGGTGAAGCGGCGGACGTACTGCCACACGCGCTCGACGCTCGTGTGGAACAGGTGAGCCCCGTACTCGTGGATCTCGATCCCGGTCTCCGGGTCGCGCGTGCTGTAGGCGTTGCCGCCGATGTGGCTGCGCCGTTCGACGATGCCCACCTTGAGGCCCGCCTCGGCCGCCTCCCGCGCCACCGTGATGCCGAAGAATCCCGACCCGACGACGATGAGGTCCATACCGTCCACGTACTCCGTCCCGCCGGTCGACCCGGCCGGACCAGCCTAGCTGCGGGCTAGGCGCTCTCGAGCCCGTCCCAGTCGAGGGCGAACCGGTCGTTGACCGCCGGCACCGTCTCCTTGTCGACGACGCCGTCGGTGAGGTACGGCGGGTTCTTCGAGTTGAGCAGCACCACCTGGCCGGAGACGGCCCGGAACGTGTGCCATACGCCGGGCGGGATGACCAGTCCGTCGCCGTTGCGCGCGTCGATCCGGACGCGCAGCGAACGCCCGGCCGAGGGGCTCTCCGGACGCTCGTCGTGGAGGGCCATCCTCGCCGATCCATCGGGCGCCTGCGCGGCGGGTGCCGTGCGCGGCATAGTCTGAGCGGGAAGCGCAGGGAGGACGCAGTCATGCCGCAGGGACAACAGGATGCCGCGACGGTGACGCCGGAGGGCAGGCCGCTCGCCACGACGATCGATGGTGTGCTCACGCGCACGACCCCCAACCACATCGACCACCGCGGCAACGTCTTCGAGATCTTCGAGGGCGAGAACGAGTTCTGGAGCTCGCCCGTCGTCTACGCCTATCAGTTCTCGGTGCGCCCCCACCAGATGAAGGGATGGGGGGTGCACGACAACAAGCTCGATCGCTACACGATCATCTCCGGCGAGGTGCTCCTCTTCCTCTGGGACGACCGCGAGGACTCCCCGACCCGCGGCGTCGTGCAGAAGGTCGTGCTCTCCGACGCCGCCGTGAGGCAGGTGATCATCCCCGTGGGCGTGTGGCACCTCTCCGTGAACCTCCGCGACGTCGACGCGCACCTGATCAATCTGCCGACGGAGCCCTACCACCACTCCTCCCCTGACCGCCGTCTGCTGGCTTGGGACGACCCCTCGGTGCCGATCGACCTGAGGCCGCACCTTCCGCAGTTCTGATCGATGGGTGTCGCCACGGTCCTCGTCGTCATTCCCACCCTCGACCCGGCATCCGAACGTCTCGGCCACGCGCTCCGGTCGCTCCACGCCGTCGAAGGCGGCCACCGGATCGAGATCGTCGTGGTCGACAACACCGCGGGAGGACACTCCGAGCTCGCGGACCCCGCGCTTGCCGAGCTGCTTCGGGCCGGCCTGAATCTCGGCTGGGCCGGCGGCCTCGCTTGGGGCTCCCACGACCGCGACTTCGACTACCTGTGGCTCGTGCAGGACGACGTCGTCGTGACGCCGGGCAGCCTCGACGCCCTCGTCACCCACCTGAACGCGCATCCCGGGGTCGCCGCCGTGGCCCCGCTCGTGGTCCGAGACGGAGTCGTGCCAGCTGGGACGTGTGGCGCTCGCTGGCGCGACGGCGGGTTCACCGCGTTCCCGCCTGCCGGTGTCGACCCCGGGGAGATCGACCTCGACTCGCCCGACTACGTGCCGAGCCGAGGCACCCTCGTGCGCGGCGACGCGTGGCGGGCGGTCGGCGGGATGTCGTCTCGCTACTACCCGCTCATGTGGGCCGACGTGGATCTGTCGCTCGCACTCCGGGCGCAGGGTCATGAGGTCGCCTTCTGCCGCGAGGCGATCATCGACCACGCGGGCTCGGCCTCGGGATCGGGCACACTCAGCCGGTTCCTGTGGGCTCGCAACCGGGAGCTGGTCGCCCACCGCTGGGGCGTCGACCTCGGCACCGACGACCCGGACGACGTGCTGTCTTCGCGCCCGACGACACCCGCCCAGCTCGACGCGCCGCTCCCCGGGGGGCTCCCGCCCGGCCTCGTCGCAGATACCGCACGGCACGCATCCGATGCCTTCCTCCACCTGGCCCGGTGGAGCGACGCCACGCGACGACGGCTCGTCCGGGAACTCGACTGGTACCGAACGCGAGCCGAACACGCGGAGACTGCTGCGGCGGCTCTCGATGTGTCGACGCGGGCGCTGAGCGCCGACCGGGATTGGTGGCGTACCCGCGCCCTCGAGGCGGAGAAGAAGTCCGAGTGGCTCGCCGCCGTCGCGGCGGAGGAGGCGTCGAAGGCCCCGCCGGCGGTCGAGCAGAATCGGCGGCTCCGCACCCTGCGCCTCACGCCGTGGGCGGCGTTCATCGCGGTGGGCGCCGTGCTCATCGCGTTGCAGCACTTCCGCCCCTGGGAGGGCGGTCTCCTCGAAGACTGGTCGTTCGCCGTCAAGTGGCTCCGCTACGGCTGGAGCTTTTTTCCCGAGGAATTGCCCTCTACGCTCGGCCGCCCGCTCCACCACCTGCCCGTCGCCATCGGGCTCGCGCTCGGCGACGGCGGAATCGTCGGCCAGTTCGCCGTGCTCGCCGTCGTCGCGGTGCTCCAGTTCTTCGTCGTCCTCCGCATACTCGCGACGCGGCCCATCCCCCGCACCGTCACCCTGGTGGGGGCGTTCGCCGCGGCCTCGCACCCACTCTGGGCTGCGGGCGACATCCTTCGGTTCCTGCCCGCGCAGGCATCGGCGCTCGCGTTCTGGATCGCCGTCGCGTGCTGGTTCCGCGTCTCCGACGGCGGGCGGCGGCGTGTGGCGGTAGGGGGTGCCGCCGCCATCGCGCTCGGCCTCCTCTCCTACCAGGCGCTCGCCCTGACGGCCGTGCTGGCAGCCTTTGCGATCTGGGCGATCCGCTCCAGAGGGCTCGGGCGACTCGGTCTCATCGTCGGCGCCACCGTCGCCGCGACCGGACTCGTCGGCCTCTGGAGCGTGGTGATCGCACCGCGGCTCGTCCCGCGCTCGTACGAGTCGACTCTGGGGAATTCCTTCCCGTCGCCCGTCGACTCGATCGTCGCGGTGCTGCGCACGCTCGTCACGGAGGCGCCGTGGATCGTCGTCGTGGCCGTCGTCAGCTGCGTCGCACTCGCCGCGGTCGCCCTCACGCGACTGATGTCGCGGCGCGCGGCCGGAGTCCTCGGCGCGATGATCCTCGTCAGCCCCCTCACCGGTCTCACGTATGCGACCAGCCCTCTCCACCTCAACGACCCCGAGCGGATCGGGTTTCCCGTCAGCACCACGATCGTGGTCGCAATCCTCATCGGCATCGCCGCGCTCCCATGGGGTCGCGTCGGCACCCCGACGACGATCGTGGCGTCGATCGCGGCGGCGCTCGCGTGCGTCGTCGGCACCGCCTTCGGCATCGCGCAGTGGACGGGGTACGGCTTGACGCAACAGCGGGCGCTCGAGCTCGTCGCGCCCGCGGTCGCCGACGCCGAGGGAGACGAGGTCGTCCTCGTGCGCGACAGCTCGGGGATCCTGGGCGACGTGTACACCCTGCTGCCCCCGCACTTCACCTTCGCGTCGCTGGTGACGACGGGGGATCCCACCGTCATCGAGCTCTGCACGGAGACCGGGACTCCCCGCAACCATCCGATCGCCGCGCGGTATCCCATCGGCACCACTCAGGACTGCGACGTCGTCGCCGAGTCGTACGGCACAGGGCGCCTGGTCACGATGAAGGAGTGGGAGGGAGGATCGCTGCGGGTCGAGATAGTTCGCCCGAACCCCTGACTCGCGGGTTCGCCCAGGCGAGCGCGTTCCCCGGGGACCCGAGCGGTGACCCCTACCGGGAGTCCTAACATGAGGACATGTCCCTCGACGCGTCCCGACCGGTCGCGGCGGCGTTCCGCGCGTCCACCGCGACCGCGCTCGCGCTCGCACCGCATGCGGCTCCGCCGACGCCCGTACCGGCCCAGGCCGCCGGGGCGCCCGCGCCGCGCCGACGCTTCGTGGCTCGGGTGGCCCGCCGGGTCTTCCGCTCGCTCCGACCGTGGCTCCGTCCGGTCGTCACCCGGTGGCGCACGTTCCTGCTCGCGCCGCTCCACGCGGAAGTCGCCGACCTGCGCCGGCAGGCCGCAACACCGCGTTCGCACGGCGCGGCCAACCGCCTGGTCCAGTTGGAGGGCGCCTCGACCCGAGCCTCTTCCGTCGTGTGGGAAGTCGACGGGATCGCGCTGCCGCATCTGGCGGCTGCCAACGAACTGCTGACGTCGCGCAGCCGGATGACCGCGACGACCGACCTGCCTGGGCTCGCCGCCGTCGGCGGGCAGCTCGCCGCATGGGCGCGCGGAGTCGACGCCCCCGCCCGGGTGAAGGTCGTCGTCGAGTTCGCCGAGCCTCGTGCTGATGACTGAGCGCGGGCCGGTCGTGGTCGGTGCCGGCGGCCACGCGAAGGTCGTCATCGAGCTGCTGCGAGCGAACGGCATCGAGCCGTTCGCCTGCGTCGGCGACGCGTCGGCCGATGCCGGGTCGTGCCTCGGGGTCCCGGTCTTCGTCGGTGACGAACACCTCGAACGGTTTCACGCCGAGGGAGTCGCGAGCGCGGTGATCGCAATCGGGTCGAACCAGGTCCGCGTCCGGCTAGGTCGCCGCGCGCGCGAGCTCGGGTACCAGCTGCCTTCGATCGTGAGCCCCCGCGCGAACGTGTCGCCCACGGCGGCGATCGGCGAGGGCAGTGTCGTCATGGCGGGCGCGACGATCAACGCGGACTCGTCGATCGGCGAGTTCGCGATCGTCAACACCAACGCCTCCGTCGACCACGACTGCCGTCTCGGAGACGGCGTGCACGTCGCGCCCAACGTCGCCCTCGCGGGGAACGTGACGGTGGGCGAACTCGCTTTCGTCGGGGTCGGGGCCACCGTGATGCCGGGGCGCACGGTCGGCTCTAGCGCGACCGTGGGTGCGGGGGCGCTAGTTTTGAGGGACGTCACAGGCGACACGACCGTCGCGGGGGTACCCGCGCACGAGATCGCGCGCTAGCGCGAAGACCAGGGACCGAATCACACCGACATGGACAGGATTTTCGTCGCCTCGCCGGCTCTCCACGGACGGGAACTCGACTACGTTACGGAGGCCGTCGAGTCGACGTGGATCTCCTCGCACGGTCGCTTCATCGACGCCTTCGAGCGCGAGTTCGCGGACTTCTGCCAGACCAAACACGCGATCACGACCAACAACGGGACGACGGCGCTCCACCTCGCCCTCGTCGGACTCGGGATCGGGCCCGGTGACGAGGTCCTCGTCCCGACGGTGACCTACATCGCCACCGCGAACGCCGTGACGTACTGCGGGGCGACGCCCGTGCTGGTCGACGTGCTACCCGGCACGCTCAACATCGACCCCGAGGCCGCGCGCGCCGCGATCACCGAGCGCACGCGCGCCATCATCCCCGTGCACCTCTATGGCGAGGCGGCCGACATGGACGCCGTCACGTCGCTCGCGTTCGAGCACGGACTCTACGTCGTCGAGGACGCCGCGGAGGCGCACGGGGCGCGCTTCGAGGGCCGCCCGGTCGGCGGCTTCGGTCACGCCGGGATGTTCAGCTTCTTCGGCAACAAGATCATCACCACCGGCGAGGGCGGAATGATCGTGACGAACGACGACGAGTACGCTGCCCGCATCCGGCTCTACCGCGGCCAGGGCATGGACCCCACGCGGCGCTACTGGTTCCCCGTCGTCGGCTACAACTACCGCATGACGAACGTGCAGGCCGCGATCGGGCTCGCCCAGTTCGAACGGGTCGAGGCGGCACTGGCGCGCCGGGCGGAGGTGCGCGCTCGCTACGACGAGCTCCTCGAACCCTTGCTGTCGACCCGACTCGAACGGCCCCCCGCTGATCCACGCACGACGCGGGTCGACTGGCTCTACAACGTGTTCGTGGCGAGACGGTGGCGAGGGAGGAGCGCAACGTAACTCATGCGCGCGCTCGACGCGTCGGGCATCGAGACGCGTCCCGTAGTTCATCCCGCTGCACTCCATGCCGCCGTACGCCACCGACCGCGCTTTCCCGGTGGCGGATGCGTGGGCGGCACGCGGTCTGAGTCTGCCCCTCCATGAGGGGCTCACGGACGATGACCTGGAGAGGGTCGCCCGCGCGCTCACCCTCGCGATCGACGAGCGATGAAGATCGCGATCGTCTCGTCGGCCGTGCCCTTCGTGTCCGGGGGTGCGCGCAACATCGTCGACTGGCTCGCGCTCAAGCTCCGGGAGGCGGGACACCGGACGGAGGTCGTCTACCTCCCCTTCAGCGACGACCCGGCCCGCCTCATCGACCAGCACGCCGCCTACCGCTGGGTCGACCTGTCTGCCGCCGACCGGATCATCTGCCTGCGACCACCGGCTCACCTCGTGCCACATCCGAACAAGGTCGTGTGGTTCATCCACCACATCCGGTACTACTACGACCTCTGGGACACCCCCTATCGCGGGTTTCCCGACGACGCGACGCATCGCGACCTCCGCGACGTGCTGCGCCTCCTCGACACCACCGCGCTCGGCGAGGCGCGCCGCGTCTACACCAACTCCGCGACGGTCCAGCAGCGCGTCTCGCGCTTCAACGGACTGGATGCCGACGTGCTCTACCCGCCCGTACTCGAGCCGGAGCGATTCCACTGCGCAGACTACGGCGACGAGATCCTCTATGTCAGCCGGCTCGAGCACCACAAGCGACAGCACCTCGCGATCCAGGCGATGCGGCACACCCGGACCCCGGTTCGGTTGCGGATCGCCGGGGCGGGACAGAATCCGGCCTATGTCGACGAGCTCCACGCCATCGTCGACCGGTACGGCCTCGCCGACCGTGTGACCATCGACGTCGGGTGGCTCGACGAGGACCGCAAGGTCGAGCTGCTCTCGACCGCACTCGCCACGGCGTACATCCCGTTCGACGAGGATTCCTACGGCTATCCCTCGCTCGAGTCGGCGCACTCGCGCAAGGCCATCGTGACAACGAGCGACTCGGGCGGCGTCACCGAGCTCGTCGACGACGAGCGCAACGGGTTCGTGACCGAACCCACGGGCGCCGCCCTCGCCGTGGCGTTCGACCGCCTCTACTCCGACCGCGCGCTCGCGCGCCGTCTCGGGGAGGCCGCGGAGGCGCGACTCGGCGAACTCGGCATCTCGTGGGCCAACGTGATTGATCGGCTGCTCGCATGAGGGTGCTCGTAGCCAACAACATGGCCCCGTTCATCCGCGGCGGAGCGGAGGAGTTGGCGGACGAACTCGTGCGCCAGCTCCGGGCTCGCGGCCACGACGCGGAACTCCTCCGCCTTCCTTTCGCCCACGAACCGGCCGAGGGGATCCCCGCCCAGATGTTGCTCGCGCGGCGCCTCGTCCTCGAGAACGTCGACCGTCTCATCGCGCTGAAGTTCCCCGCCTATCTCATCCCGCATCCATCGACCTCGATCTGGTTGCTCCACCAGTTCCGGCAGGCGTACGACCTGTTCGACGCCGGGCAGTCGAACCTCCGCGAGGACGCCACCGGGCTGGAGGTGCGGGACATCGTGAGGCGCGCCGACGACGAGGCTCTCGCGAGGCCCCGAGTGTTCACGAACTCGTCCGTCACGCAGGACCGCCTGAAGCGCTACAACGGCCTCCCCTCCGAGGTGTTGCTGCCGCCGCTCAACGACCCGGAACGGTTCGAGGATCTCGGCGACGAGGGGTATGTGTTCGCCGGCGGTCGCATCAACGACCATAAGCGGCAGAGCCTGCTCATCGAGGCGATGGCCTCGACGCCGCCACAGACGCGGCTCGTGATCGCAGGCCCCGCGGACTCGGCCGCGGACGCCGACCGCCTGCGCTCGCGCATCGCCGAGCTCGGGCTGGAGTCCCGCGTCACCCTCGACGTGCGGTTCCTCCCGCGCGACGTCTACGCCGACTACGTGAACCGCTCGAGCGCTGTGGCCTATCTCCCGTTCGACGAGGACTCGCTCGGCTACGTCACGATGGAAGCCGCTCAGGCAGGCAAGCCCGTCATCACGACGACCGACAGCGGTGGGCTCCTCCAGCTCGTCCAGCACGGCAAGACCGGCTGGGTCGTGCCGCCCGATCCGGCAGAGCTCGCGTCGGCGCTGCGGTCCGTCGCGACCGACGAACCGGCACGGAAGACGCGCGGCGCGGCCATCCGGAAGCGGTGGCTCTCCTTCGACGCCAACTGGGACCGCACGATCGAAAGGCTCCTCGCGTGAAGATCGTGATCCACTCCCCGCTCGTGCCGGAGTCGGCGATCGGCGCCGCTGCGACGCTCGTCGGCGACGAACTCGCTCGGCTCGGGCACCATGTCGTCTACGTCGACTCCGCCGAGCGCCACGGATCGAGCGCGCGCGAGGGCGCGTTGTCCTGGGGCGATGTCGCGGGGGTCGAACTCGCCCACCAGGGCGCCGACGCGATCGTCTATCACGTGGGCAACCACTTCCCGTACCACCAGGGCGGGCTGTGGTGGCTCGACCGCGCCCCCGGCATCGTCGTCGTCCACGATTACTTCCTGGGTCACCTCTTCTACGGGTGGATGCAGCAGGCCGACCCCGAGGAGATCGAACTCGCCCTCCGCACCTTCGCCGGCATCGGTCGCGCGGAATTCGAGTCGATGGCGGCTCAGGGCCGCTTCCTCGAGGAGGCGAGCGCCCGTGCCCCGATGGTCGAGTGGGTGGTCGCCCGCGCCACCGGCGTCGCGGTGCACTCGGCGTGGGGACTGGACCGGGTGACGGCATGGGCACCGGGCCCGGTGCGGCGCATCTCGCTTGCGTACGACCCCAAACAGGTCCGCTCGCCCTCGCCGTCGAAGCGACCGGGAAGAATCCGGCTTCTCACTTTCGGGCACATCAACCCCAACAAGCTCGCGCACGAGGTGATCGAGGCGATCGGCTCCGACCTCGACCTCGCCGCACGCATCGAATACCGGCTCGGGGGCCCCATCGACGACGCCTACCGGCGCGAACTCGAGCGGCGGTCCAGCGAACTGGGGATCTCGGTCACCTTCCTCGGCCCGGTCACCGACGACGAACTCGCGCGGGAGATCGCCGATGCGGACGTCGTGTCCTGCCTCCGTTGGCCGGCGCTCGAATCGGCGTCGGCGAGCGCGATCGAGGCGTTCAAGAGTGGGAAGGCGACGATGGTGGTCGATGTCGGGTTCTATGCCGAACTCCCGTCGGACATCGTGGTCAAGGTCTCCCCGGGATCGATCCGAGACGACCTCGTGCTCGCGCTCACGGCGCTGGCCGACTCGGCCGCACTGCGTCGTGAGCTCGGCGAGCGCGCGCGGGACTTCGCCGACTACGAGTTCTCGGACCGGTACTACGCGCAGCAACTCGTCGAGCTCATCCACACGGTGCGCGCCTGGGCACCCGTCCGCTCGACGATCTCCGACGCCGCGAGCGCGCTGGTCGCGTGGGGCTACCGGGGGGACCCCCGCATCGCGGAGCGCCTGACCGGGCCCCTCGCGATATTCACTCCCGCCCCTGCTGCGGGCTAGCCTGTTGGAGTGACAGCCCGCGCGGGCCTCGCGACTCGGCGGTCCTATCGTCTCGCCCTCGCCACGGCCGGATTCTTCACGCTCGCCGCCGGCGACTTCTGGCGGCACCTGCTGTCCTGGTACGGGTGGGGCGCGATCGTCGTCCTGCTCCTCACTCTCGCGATCGTCGAGATGGCCCGCACGAGGCTCGCCGTGCGGAGGCTCCCTCTCGGCCTCGCCGTGGCGCTCGCGCTCATGGCGGCCTCGGTCGCGTGGTCGGCCTACCGGCTCGAGAGCACGCTGGGTTTCCTGGCGACACTCGCGACGACGGTCTTCGCGGTGTTCCTCGCGAAGGGATTCACCTGGTCGGAACTCGTGGACGCTCTCGTCCGGGCGCTGCGGTTCGCCCTGGGGCTCTCGCTGCTCTTCGAGTTTTTCGTCGCCGCGTTCGTGCGCCGCCCTGTGCTCCCCTTCTTCGTGGACTACTCAGACCTCGAGGCCATCCCGCGCGCGTTCTACTGGTCGCGCGACCTCCTCTTCGAGGGCGGCCGCATCCAGGGCATCGTCGGGAACGCGAACATCCTCGCGATGATCGCGCTCCTCGCCCTCATCGGGGAGGCCGCGCGGCGCGCGGCGGGCCGCGGAACGATCGCCGGCTTCGCCTTCTGGACGGTCGTCGCGGTCGGGGTGCTCGCGCTCACGAGGTCGACCACGGTGCTCGTCGCCGCGGGAGCCGTCGCCGTCGTCGCCCTCGTCGCGTGGCTCGCGCGACGCGCTCCCGCCGAGCGTCAACCCGCGATCACCGCCGGCGTGGTCGTCGCCGCAGCCGGCCTCGCCGCGGCCGCCGTCGCGTTCCGAGCTCCGCTGCTGCAACTCGCCGGCAAGAGTTCCGACCTCACCAACCGGCTCGACATCTGGCATGACGTGCTCGCGCTCGCGCTCGAGCGCCCCGTGGCCGGGTGGGGTTGGATCTCGTACTGGGCTCCCTGGGTGGAGCCGTTCGACGACCTCGCCGTCATCAGGGGCGTCACGTACCTCCAAGCCCACAACGCGTGGCTCGACGTCTTCCTCCAACTCGGCGTCGTGGGACTCGTCATCGTCGGCTTCTTCGCTCTGTCGACTCTCGCCCGCAGTTGGGCGTATGCGCTCGACGGCCCGCGCGTCGACGCCCTGGTGCCTCTCGCCCTGCTCACCGCGCTCCTCGTGCAGAGCCTCGCGGAGAGCCGGCTGCTCATCGAGATCGGGTGGGCGCTCCTCGTGATCGTGAGCGTCATGACGGCGACCCACCGGTGGGCCCGAGCATGAGAGGCGCCGCGTCGTGATCGCCGCGATCCGGGACTTCCTCCTCCAACCGCGCACGACGGCTGCGCTCACGACGACCGGGATCGGCCTGGTCGTCGTGGCCTTCACCGTGCAGCAGACGGCCGGCTGGCCGGGCTATCTCGCGGCGCTCATCGCTCTCGACATCCTCCTCGCCGCATCCCTCGTCGCGCGCCGGCACGAACTCGAGTGGAACTGGACGTCGCTCCCGATCACTCTCGTGGCCTATCTCGGCTGGGTCGGGCTCTCCGTCTTCTGGAGCGACTACCAGAGGGCGACGCTCGCGTCCGCGGGCTATCTCGCCCTGATCACCCTCGTCGGCGTCTACGTGGGACTGTCCCGCGACACGATCCAGATCATCCGCAGCGCGGGCGACGTGTTCCGCGCGGTGCTCCTCGTGTCGCTCGTTCTCGAGACGCTCTCGGGCATCGTCCTCGATGCGCCGTTGCCCGCCCTGAACATCGACGGCGAACTGGCCTACGGCGGGCCGATCTCCGGACTGCTCAACACGCGCAACGAGCTCGGTCTCGTCGCTGTGCTCGCGATCGTGACCTTCCTCATCGAGTGGCGCACGCGCTCCGTCGAGCGGCGGGTCGCGATCCCCTCGCTCGTGCTCGCTCTCGCCGTCGTGCTGTTCACACGCTCACCCGTCATCGCGATGCTCGCCGTCGTGCTCCTGGCGGCGACCGCCGTGCTCTACGGCATCCGCAGGCTGCCGCCACAGCGCCGCCAGGTGGCCCAGTACGCCGTGCTGGGCCTGCTCGCGCTCGGCGCGATTCTCGCGTGGATGCTGCGTGCGCCGATCATCGCGCTCTTCAACGCGACCGGGGAACTCCAGTTCCGCCTCGAACTCTGGCAGCGCGTTCTCGACTACGTGCCGGTCCACTGGCTCGAAGGCTGGGGGTGGATCGGGGTCTGGGATTCGACGGTCCCGCCCTTCTCCGCGCTGACGCCGACCGACGGACGGCCGCACGACTCCGCCCTCAACGCGATCGTCGATCTGTGGCTCCAGATCGGAGCGGTCGGTGTCGCGACGTTCCTGGCGCTCGTCGGCTTCGCGTTCACCCGCTCGTGGCTGCTCGCCGGCCGGCGGCGCAGTGTCGTGTACACCTGGCCGGCGCTCACGCTCGTCGCACTCATCGTCGTCTCGGTCGCGGAGAGCGCGATTCTCACCGAGACGGGATGGCTCCTGCTCGTGATCTGCTGCGTGAAGGCATCGGCGGAACTCAGCTGGCGCGCGGCGCTCTCACGGGTGCCGGCGTCCCCGAATCCGAACTGAGTCCGGGTCGAGGGATGTCGGCTCAGACGGCTTCCGGGACGTCGAGCTCCGCATCCTCGCCGGTCTCCTCCCGCCACCACTGGCGGAAGGTCGCCTCGTCGGGTTCCTCGGCGATCCGGGCGAGGACGCGGGCGATCCTCTCCCGCAGCGACCGCGCGATGCGCGCGAACTCCTCGTCCGAGATGCCGATGAGGCCCGTGAAGCGCGGATCGGCCGGGTCCGGCGGCCGGAACTCGACGTCGAGCCCGAGCGCACGCGCCGGGAGGTAGCTGTGCAGCCGCGACGTGCGCACCGTCCCGAAGTCCGCCTGGAGCCCGCGCAGGTACTCGAACGCGACTCCGAGGTTGCCGCCCGTCGTGCGGCTCGTCACCCCGGGGTCGATCTGCACGAGCTGACGGCCGTCGCCGGCGGGCTCCCAGTCGACCTCGGCGACGGCGGTGGGGCGGGGCCCGGCCGGGGGCGGGAAGATGCCGCCGAGCGTGGTCGTCACGCATCCGGAGAAGAAGGCCGGGATGCCGAGGGCCCGCAGTTGCCGCGTCGTCGCGACGTCGCGGCACCCGATGGGGGCGTGCGCCCGAAGGTACTCGATGCCCGCGGCGTCGAGCAGGCGGTCGTCGTTGAGGTGGAACGACAGGAACACAGGCCTCAACTCGCGCCGGAACGGGAAGTCGAGCCGGTGACCGCTCAGCGGCCACTGGTACCAGCCGTACGCGATCATCCACGTGGGGTCGCGGAGCACATCGAGCGAACTCGCGTCGCGCTGGACCGGGGCGAGCGCGATCCGGCCCCGGGGGCGCTCGGCCGTCTCCACGCGGACGCGGGCACGGATCTCGCCGACCAGCCCGGAGAGGTCGTCCGTCGTCTCGATCGCGAGGTCGGGATGGCCGACGACGTTGCCGAGGAACGCGATCGACTGCACCCAGTCGCCCACGTTGATCGAACCGCGCTCCCGCCACGGGTGGCGGTAGTCGAGAACCGCGAGCCGCGGCGCGTTGCCGCGCGGCCCCGCGCCGACCGGGGCGAGCCAGTAGTCGAGCCACTCGCGACGCTCGCGCGCGCCCGGGGCTCCCTCGTCCGCTTGGGCGATGAGGAGGCGTGCCGTGGCCTCGTCGCCGGCGCTCAGCGCCCATCCGGCGACCCGCACGACCTCCTCGCCGTTGAGCCGCTCCCACGGCGCCGCCTCCGTGGCCGCCCGTCCGACATCGACCGAGGTCGCCCACGCCACCTGGAGGCTCTCGATCGGCAGCGCCGGGAGCGCCCGCTCCAGCCCGACACGTGCCAGCTCGTCGATCGCGCGCTCCGGCATCCCGCCGCGGGACCACACCAAGATCGCTGCGAGATCGGCGGATGCCGCGAAGCCGGGCACCCGCCGCCAGGTCCGGAGCCTGCGCGCGAGCGCGTCGGGCGAGGTCGCGGCGACCCGGCGATGCGTCCAGGCGAGCACGACGCGGTCGGCCGCGGCACTCACGACCGCACCTCGTCGACAGTGCGGCGGGCGCGCATCCCGTCGATCTCGCGCGGCATCGCGACGGCGGGGTCGCCCTGGACGTGATGCACCCAGACTCCGTCTGCGAAGTCGACGTGACGGTGTGGTGCCCACGGCAGGAGCACGTGCGGGATGCCGCCCTCGGCGGCGAGCGCACGGGCCGCCGCCCACTTGCGCTCCCGATCCGACTGGCCGCTGATGGGGAACACGGCGCGGACCCCTGAGCCGCGCGCCGGGAACGGGCGGAAGGCGGGGGGCGTCGCGGGGTCGGTCAGCAGCACGCGCGGCCGGTCGGCACTCGCCTCGCCGGCGTCGCGCGCCGTGCGGGTGTCCGACTCGAAGCGCTCGAACGTCTCGTCGTCGATCACGTCCCGCTCGAGCGCCTCCGACATCTCGCGGCGCTGCAGCGCGATGAAGTCGTCGATGTCGGCGGTGATCTGGTCGGGCGTGAGGTGTCGCCCCGCATTCCGGCGGGCGAAGTAGGTGTGGTTCTTCATGATGCTGTAGCGGTTGCGCGCGAACCTGTCGAGTCGGCGGATGGCGCTCGGGGCGAACTTGTGGTGCACGTAGGCACCCTCGATCTGCCGGACCCGGTAGCCTGCGTCGATGAGCCGCACGTGCACGTCGCTCTCGTCGAGGAAGTACTCGTACTCCTCGTCGAATCCACCGATCTCCAGCAAGACGGAGCGCCGGAAGCTCGAGTTCGTGCCGAGCATGTGCGGGAAGACGAAGGAACCCGGGAAGGCGTAGTGCATCGTCGACGAGGTCTCGGCCGGATGGAAGTGGCCGAGCCTGTCGACCAGTCCGAAGCGGTACTGGAACTCGACGCCGGTGTGGTCGTAGACCCACCCCCCGACCGCGCCGATCTCGGCCGAGTCGTAGGCGTCGACGAGGTCCGAGAGCCACTCGGTCTCGGGCACCCCGTCGTCGTCGATGAACGCCACGATGTCACCCGCCGCGGCGCGGATGCCGACGTTGCGGCTCACCGAGAGATTGGCGACGTCGCAGCGCTCCACCTTGATGCTGTCGCCCCACCGGGCGACGACCTCGTCGGTGTCGTCCTGACAGGGTCCGACCACGACGACCACCTCGAACGCCACGCGCGCGTCGAGCCACTCGAACGAGGTGAGAGCGCGACGCAGGTCATCGGCTCGATCGAGCGTGCTGACGACCACCGACACCGTGGTGCCGGACGTCACCGTCCTGCCTGCAGTTCGGCGATGTCGCGACGCAGCGCCGAGAGCTCGACCGGGACCGACGCGAGGTGGTTCCGCAGCGCGGGGATGTCGAGCCGCGGCGGGTAGCCCTCGTGATCGTCGAGGAGGAGCGTGCGCAGTTCGCGGACGGAGCTGTCGACTTCGTCGATGCGATCGGCCAGTCGACGCAGTTCCTGGTGCAGAGCGTCGACGCTCTGACGCGTGCGTGCGATGGCCTTCAGTTGCCGCAGACCCGGCCCGATCACGGGGATGGCGAGCATCTTCGCTCGCGTGGTGTCGTCAGCCATGCGACCTCCTTCCGTCAGCATACCGGGCGGGAACTCGGCCGATTCCCGGGGACGAACCCGGCGCCGGTCACGAGCCGAAGGACGCGCGGAGTGCCTTGATGCCGTCGTCGGTGGCCCCGTCGTAGACCACTTCGCCGTGCTTGAGCACCACGACGCGGTCGCAGAGGCGTTCCACCTGCTTCGCCGCGTGGCTCACGAACACGATCGTCCTGCCGTCACGCTGGAACTCCGCGATCTTGTCCATGCACTTCTTCTGGAACGGCTCGTCGCCGACCGCGAGCACCTCGTCGACGAGCAGGATGTCGGGGTCGACGTGCACGGCGATCGCGAACGCGAGGCGCACGTACATGCCCGACGAGTAGAACTTCACCTGGGTGTCGATGAACTCGGGGATCTCGGCGAAGTCGACGATCGAGTCGAAGTACTGCTCAGTCTGCTGGCGCGACAGGCCCAGGATCGCGGCGTTGAGGAAGACGTTCTCCCGCCCCGTCAGGTCGGGGTGGAACCCGGCGCCGAGTTCGAGGAGGGCGGCGAGCCGGCCACGACGCTCGACGTAGCCGCTCGTCGGCTGGATGATGCCGCCGAGCGCCTTGAGCAACGTGCTCTTGCCCGACCCGTTCGCACCCAGCAGCCCGATCGTGGTGCCGGCGGGGATCTCGAAGTTCACGTCGCGGAGGGCCCAGAAGTCTTCCTTGTGCAGGTTGGACCGCCCGAAGTTGACGATGCGCTCCTTGAGCGACTTCTCCTTGCGGATCACGAACCGCTTCGAGACGTCGTTGACGCGGATCACCGCGGGAGGATCCTGGATCGCCGGTCGAGTCGCCGTCATCAGATCTCCTGCGCGAAGTTTCCCTGCAGGCGCGCGAACACCCGCTGACCGATCCACAGCAGCACGAGCCCGACGACCCCCACGACGAGCAGGCGCAGGTCGAGGTCGGCAGGCCACGGCTGAGCGGCGACGACGATGTCGGCGCCCGACGCGTCGACGCCCATGACCCGGTCTTCCGAACCGCCCTTCCAGATTCCCTTCTGGAACGCGAGAAGCGCGTTCGAGATCGGGTTGAGGAGGTACACGAACTCGAGCCAAGGCAACTCGGAGCGGCGCGCCGACTCGACGACGAACGACCACGAGTACACGATCGGCGACGCCCAGAAGAAGACGAGGAGTCCGACCTCGACGAGGTACTGGATGTCGCGTAGGTAGACGTTGAGGGCCGACAGCAGCAGCCCGATCGCGACGCCGTAGACGAGCACGATGAGCACCGCGACGGGCAGGTAGAGCAGGTTCCACGACACGGGGAACTGCTGCAGCGCGAGGGTCGCGACGACGAGCACGCCGAACTGGATGGAGAAGTTGATGAGCGCCGAGCCGGTCGCCGCGAGCGGGAAGATCTCGCGCGGCAGGTAGACCTTCTTGATGAGGCCCGCGTTGTTCACGATCGACGTCGTGCTGTTGGTGATGATGTCGGAGTAGAGGCCCCAGATGGTGAGTCCGGCGAAGACGAAGAGCCCGAAGTCGGGGATGCCCCGCGCGGCGCCGAGGAATTGCCCGATCGCGACGTAGTAGATGACGAGGAGCGTGATCGGGCGCACGAGGCTCCACAGGAAGCCGAGTGCGCTGTCCTTGTAGCGCACCTTGAGTTCGCGCCGCACGAGTAGGCCGAGCAGCTGCCGGTGGGAGACGAGTTCGCGCACGGAGGCCACGAACGGGGCGAAGACGCCCTTGCGGGCCGTCGTGCTGCGCTCCCACGGCAGCGCGGCGAGGCGATCGGCACGCTGCTGAGCGTCCAGGGACATAGGCGGTGATGCTCCGTTCGGGACCGTTGAATCCTACCGGGATTCGACGAGGTACTCCCAGGCGTCGGCCGCGTACTCGCCCCACGTGCGCGGACGGCGGGCGGCGGCCTCGGCGCGGAGCCGATCGAGGAGGTCGGCATCCGTGAGCAGGCGTTCCATGCCCGCCGCGAACGCGTCGTCGTCGCGCGGGTCGATGAGCAGCCCACCCGCGCCGTCGGCGATCTCACGCATGCTCCCGAAGTCGGACGTGACGACGGGGGTGCCGAGCGCGAGCGACTCGGCGATGGGCAGGCCGAAGCCCTCGTTGATCGACGGGAACACGGTGAAGAGCGCGTGCCGGTACCCGGCGCGCAGCACGTCGTCGTCGACGTCGGAGATGGCCCGCACGGGTCGGCCCTCAGCTCGGAGGCGTTCGACCTCGCCTTCGAACTCGCGGCTGTTCCACGAGTTGCCGCCGATGAAGGCGAGACAGAACCGGTGCCCCGCGCTCCAGAGTCGCTCCGCCCCGTGGAGCACCGTGAGGTGGTTCTTGCGGGGCTCGTGACTGCCGACGCACAGCACGAGCGGGAGTCCGTCGGTGACGAGCCGGTCGAGTCCCGCGTCGTCGTCGCCCTCGGGGAACGAGGCCTCGGTCGCGAGCGGGATCGCCCGGACGTCGGGGCCGCTGACGCCCGCGCCCGCGAGCATCCGCTTCCACCCCGCGTACTCGGTCGCGGCGGCGTCGGAGATCGCGGCGACGCGCTCCACACGCGAGACGGCGGTGAGGTTGCGCGAGAAGGCCGGACCCATCCCCTCGGCGACCGTCTCGGCGGTCGTGAGCGGCACGCAGTCATACCCGATGACGCCCGTGGCGTTGCCGGAGAACTCGGCGAGGGCCGCGATGCGCGGCACCCGTTCCGGCTCGATCGCGAGTTCGGGAAGGAGGTAGCGCGAGCGCCACGGGATCGCGATCGCCGGCCGCTTCGGGCGTGCGGCGTGGGGGTCGGTCCCGAACAGCGCGTTCCGCCGCTCCGCCTCGCTGAGCCGGCGGAGTCCGCGCATCCGGGACTCCCAGCCGACGAGCTCGATCTCGTGCTCCTCGCTCCAGTGCCGGATGGTGTTGCGGACGACACGCTGGATGCCGGTCGCGAGGCCGGTGCGCGCCGTGTGATGCACGTCGACGATGACCCTGTCCGCGACGATCTCGACGTCGGGACCGAACCGCCAACCGCGCGGCCGACGCTTCTCGAGCTCCCGGAGCGCGTCGAGCGGGGGGACTCGGCGGAACAGGCGACGCCCTTCCACGACTGCGAAGGGATCGGGGTACGCTCCGTCGAGCACGGCGATCGCGAGCCACACGGCGCTGTCGCCGTGCTCAGCGATCGTGACCGCGACCGCCTCCCTGAGCGCCGGCAGTTCCGCGGGACGCTGCTGCTCGGACGCGAGCGCCGCGAGCACGAGCCCGAGGCGGGCGCCGAGATCCTGTGTCGTCATGCGCCCCCCCGTAGCGGCTCGGCGAGCTCGCGCCACAAGTCCTCGGCGTAGTCGTCCCACGTGCGCGAGGGCCGCTCGGCGATCTGTGCGCGGAGAGCCGCGAGCGTCTCCGGTTCGGTGAGCAGCCGCTCCATCGCGTCGCCGATCTCGTCGTCGCTCCTCGGATCGACCAGGAGGCAGCCGCCGTCACGCGCGATCTCCGCAGTGCTGCCGTAGTCGCTCGTGACGACGGGGACCCCGAAGGTGAGCGACTCCGCGACCGGGAGCCCATAGCCCTCGTGCAGGGAGGGAAACACGGTGAAGGCGGCCTCCCGGTAGGCGGCGACGAGGTCGTCGTCGCCGGCGCCGCGGAGGACTTCGATCGACAGGCCCCGACGGCGTGCCCGGGCGACGACCTCGTCGAAACGGTGGATGAAGGACGCCGAGCCGCCGCCGATGAAGCGCAGGCGGAACCTGTGCCCCGCATCCCAGAGCCGCTCCGCCGCCGCGATCACCGCGAGCTGGTTCTTTCGCGGCTCCTGGCTTCCGACGCACAGCACGAGCGGCAAGTCCGCGCCGGCGACCGCGACGGGTCCCGTGGCGGTCGCCGTGTCGGGGCGGTCGACCGGGAGGGGCACGCTCACCGTGGTCGGCCCGGGCAGCGCCTGCGCGGCTGCGGCGCTCGCGAAGCCGGCGAACTCGTTCGTCGCGGTGTCGCTGATGCCTGCCACACGGTGGGAGTGCTTGACGAGCGTGAGGTAATGCACGAACCGCTCGGTCTCGGCGATCGGGACCGTGTCGGCGCTCACGATCGGAATGGTGTCGTAGCCGATGAGGCCGACCCGGTTGCCGGAGAACTCGGCGAGCGCTGCGAGCCCGGGGAGATGGTGCCGCGCGGGAACCTCGAGATGCAGCACCGCGGTGTTCCACGGCACGACTACGCGCGTCGGGGCGCCGGTCTCGGCCGGAGCGGGCGAGACCCGGCTGCCGGGCCAGTCGACGACGCGCTGCAGTTCGTCGGCGCCGAGCCGACGGAACGCGCCGAGGTCGTCGCTCCAGGCGACCGGGGTCATCGGCCGATGGCCGTGCCAGCGCGCCATGGTCTGACGGACGACGCGCTGGATGCCCGTGTTGTGCCGGTTCCGTGCACAGAAGTCGACGTCGACCACGACATCGTCGACGATCTCGACTTCGACATCCTCGGCGGCGAAGCCGTACGGGGAGCGCATCGTGGCGGCCATGAGGACGCGGTAGGCGGTCGCCTCCGACGCGAGGCGCAGCTCACGCCGCACGCGCCGCACCTCGTCGGCCGTCGGCAAGCACGCGGCGACGACGGCGAGTGTGAGCCACACCCCGTCGGCGCGATCCAGCTCCCGGAGGCGACGCGCGATCGCGTCGAGGAGCGGTCCGGCGCCGCGCGCGGCCGGCTCCTCCGGTGCGACGCCGAGCCGCGGGGCGAGGGTCGTCAGGCGACGGATCAGCGGGGCGAAGGGAGAGGTGTCGACGGCCGGGTCGGTCATCGACTCACCGTCGCCGCGCCGAACGCTTGAGCACTGTCACGGCCTGGCCGACCGCCGGACCGACGCCGTCCTCGCGCAGCCGCACCTGGAACGCGCGCGCCAGCCGCAGCGGGCGCGTGATCCGCCAGGACAGCGTCCTCTCGTAGTCGCGCACGAACCCCGGTTCGGCGCGGAGCTGCTCGAGCCATGTCGCGACGTCCCGGTTGAGCAGTTCGTCGTAGTCGCGACGGAGTCCCTCCAGCTCGGCGCGCAGGTCGGCCACCGTCGACGCCTCGAGCCCGTCGGTTGCGGTCATGCTGCGATTGTAGGTGGCCGAAGCTGGGCCCCCGTCGAGTGCCCGCCGCACATCACCGGAGCGCGGCGCCGTCGAAGAGCAGCACCTCGCCGGGCGAACCGGAGTACAGCTCGAGCCGCAGCCTGTCGTGCCCGGGTTGCGCGAGGGTGAGCGGGAGCGTGACCTGCGTCCATTCGTCCCCGGCCGATACCGCGACGGTCGCGACCTCCTGCGCGCCGCCGAGCGCCCACAGGGCGAGCGTCCCGTCCCACGAATCGCCCGGGGTCGCCGAGCGCACCCACACCGTCGCCTCGTAGGTCTCGCCGACCTGCGTCCGCCGGCGCACATCGGTCGCGATCGAGCCGCTCGTGAACGCCGTGGTCGTGCGTCCGTACCGCCGACCGTCCGTGGCAGGGATGGCCGGGTCGCCCAGGACTCGCTCGACCACGCCCGAGACAAGTCCGGTGTTCCAGCCGTCGGCCGAGGTCTCGAACGACGGGTTCGGCAGGAGGTTCGGCACGAGCGAGGCCGCGTCGAGCCACACGTCGCCGTCGACGGAGTCGAGATAGAGCTCGACCCGCAGCATCGTCGCCGTGCGCGTCGCCGTGATCGTCGTCGTCACCGGGGTCCACTCGCCGCCGACAGAAATCGGGGCGGACGACGACTCCGCGCCACCCGGACCGATGGCCCACAGCGAGAAGGTGCCCGTGAACGGCGTCGACCTCCCCGGCGCCCTGAGCCAGATCGTGGCCGTATAGCTTTCGCCCGGCGCCACTGACCAGGCGACGTCCTGCCCGACGGAGCGGCCGGGGTACTGAGTGTTCGCGGCGAGGATCCAGGAGCCGTCCTTCGCCTCCGCGCCGATCGAGAAGATCTGCCGGTTCATGAACCCGTTCTTGAAGGTCCACGTGCCGACGTTGCCTTCGAACGATGGAGCCGACATCGTCAGCGGGTCGCGCGGCTGCTGCCCGGTCTCGCGGACGAGCGACGTGTTGTCCATGTGCAGGATCGCGTCGGTGCTCTGCAGGTACACCTCGAGCCGGATGGCACTGTGCCCGCTGAGCGCGATCGGGAGCGACACCACGACCTCGGTCCAGTCGTTGCCGACGGTGAACGGCACGGACGCCTTCTCGAGCGTGCCGCCGAGCGCCCACAGTGCGAGCGTTCCCGTGAAGGGGACTCCCGGCGTCCCCGACCGCAGCCACACCGAGCCGGTGTAGACCTGGCGCTGGCTGATCGAGGTCACGACGTCCTGCGAGAGCGAGCGCCACGGCGTGTGCGCGTACATGGCGACGAAGTACTGTCCCGACTTGGCCGAGGTCGTCGGGCCGGCGAGCTGCCGGTCGAGCGCCCCGTTCGAGAAGCCCCAGCGGGCGACGCTCGCCTCGAACGACGCCGTCGACAGGTAGTTGGCGGGCGACCCGAACCAGTCGCTGAACATGCGCCAGAAGTTGCGGTTGCCGTAGGAGGAGCAGCCGTCACCCGTCCCGTAGAGGTTCGCGAGAGCCGCCGGGTTCGGCTGGTACGGCGTGTAGTTGTACAGGCCCGCGGTCGCCTGGTTGCGGATGTAGACGCTCGAGCGCCCGCACGCCGCCGCGTCGGGGTGGAACAGGATGTCGTTGTTGCGACCCGCCTGGTAGTTGTAACTGCCCGGGTTGATGCGGTAGCGCTGGAACTGCTTCGCGGCGAGGTACACCTGGGTCGCGAACCCTGCGGTCGCGTCGGAGCATCCCTCAGGGGTGTCGGGGCACGCGAAACCGGTCGCGAACCTGTAGGCGCGCTCCGCCGGGGTCGTGCGCGACACGAGAGACTGCTCCTTCTCGACGAGCACGAGGAGCACCTGCGGGTTGATGCCGCACGCGTTCGCGACCGCGACGAAGTAGTCGGAGGCCCGTCCCGACCCGGCGGGCAGCGTGCCGCAGAAAGCGTCACCGGAGCGAGCGATCCAGGACAGGGTGAAGTCCTTGAGGCATGGGTACGCGTTCGGCGAGCAGGAGCGGCCCTTGTCGGCGAGGAAGGCCTGGATCTGGCCGGCGTTCATCGCGGCGCGGTTGTAGAAGGTCTCGTCGCTGATGATGAAGCCGGCGTCGAACTCGCTCCCCGTCGCCGCAGAGGCCGGTTCGGCCTGCGGGGGCATCACCGCGAGGCCGCTGCCGAGCAGCGCCGCGACGAGCGCGATCACCCCGAACCGTCCGAACCTGCTCATCTGGTCTCCACCCCCGCTGCTTCGGACCTGCCCGAACTCGTCGGCGACTCGTACTCGACGACGACGCTCAACCCCTCCGGGATCGTCGACGTCGTCGCCACGATCATCACCTCGCATGTGGTCGTCGCCACCTCGATGCGCGCCGGCACCTCGACCGCCGCCGACTCGGCGCTCCCGCTCAGGATAGCCCGGCACACCCCGCCATCCTCGGCAAGACCCGGCACGAATGCGCGGACCGCGACGTGCCCGGCGACCGGGTCGAGGAGAGCGCTCGTGATGAAGGGAACCGCACGGCCTGCTCCGAGCGAGGGTTCCGGCGCGGGATCCTCCTGCCCCTCCGCGGGGACGCCGCCGAGGAGCGGAGGCGTCGGCGACTCCGAGGGAGATGCCTCCCCGGTGAGTTCGCGCGGCGCTGCGAGATAGAAGACCGCGATCACGGCGGCGACGGCGAGGGCGACCACCACCACCCCGGCGACGATCTGGCCAGGGCGCCCGGCACGATGCGCGCGGGAGTGCGCGCTGCCCTCGCCCATCCCGACTCCTTCTCCACTCGGGGCAACCGCCCCCGGGTCACCTTAGGCACGACAGGCCCGGAAGCCCGGGATTCACGCCCGATTCCGCTGTGTAGCATGGGTGAGCCAACGCGCGAGATGGAGACCCAGTAGTTATGACGAGCGCACTCATCACCGGCGTGACCGGACAGGACGGCCTCTACCTGTCCGAACTCCTTCTCGCCAAGGGCTACGACGTGTACGGCCTCATCCGTGGCCAGAACAACCCCAAGTACGAACTCGTCCGGGAGACGGTGCCCGGCGTGAAGCTCCTCACCGGGGACCTCACCGACTTCTCGAGCCTCCTCCGCGCGCTCAACATCGCGCAGCCCGACGAGGTCTACAACCTCGGGGCGATCTCCTTCGTCGCGTACTCGTGGGAGAACGCGACGCTGACGAGCGAGGTCACCGGCAAGGGCGTCCTCAACATGCTCGAAGCGACGCGCCTGTGGGCCGGCGACGACCTCGACCGCGTGCGCTTCTACCAGGCGTCGAGTTCGGAGATGTTCGGCAAGGTGCAGGAGGTGCCGCAGCGCGAGAGCACCCTCCTGTGGCCCCGGTCGCCCTACGGCGTCGCGAAGGTGTTCGGCCACTACATGACGATCAACTACCGCGAGTCGTACGGGATGCACGCGTCGAGCGGCATCCTGTTCAACCACGAGTCCCCTCGCCGCGGCCCGGAGTTCGTGACCCGCAAGGTGAGCCAGGCGGTCGCCCGCATCTCGCTCGGCCTCCAGGACGAGCTCACGATGGGCAACCTCGACTCGCGGCGCGACTGGGGATTCGCGGGCGACTACGTCGAGGCGATGTGGCGGATGCTCCAGCAGCCCGAGGCCGACGACTACGTCGTCGCGACGGGCGAGACGCACTCGATCCGCGAACTCCTGTCGGTCGCGTTCAACGAGGTCGGCATCTCCGACTGGGAGCATCTCGTGCGTCAGGACGAACGCTTCATGCGTCCCGCCGAGGTGGACCTCCTCATCGGCGACCCGAGCAAGGCCCGGGAGAAGCTCGGCTGGGAGCCGAAGGTCGGCTTCGAGGAGCTCGTGCGCATGATGGTGCAGTCCGACCTCGCCGAGCAGCGTCGGATCGCCGACCGCTGAGGGTCTCAGCGATGCCCCGGGCGTTCGTCACCGGAATCAGCGGTCAAGACGGAAGCTACCTCGCCGACCGCCTCGTGGCCGAAGGCGTCGAGGTGCACGGACTCGTGCGCTCCCGCGACCCCGCCGGCGAGGCTCTCGCCGCGCGGCATCCGGCCATCGTGCTCCACGAGGGCGACCTCGCCGACCACGACGGTCTCGCCCGGCTCGTGGCCGACCTGCGGCCCGACGAGATCTACAACCTGGCCGGGATGACGTCGGTCGCGCAGTCGTGGGAGCAGCCGGCGCTCACCGGGCTCGTCACGGGGGTCGCGGTCGTGTCGCTCCTCGAGGCGGCGCTCGCCCTCGGCGACGGGGTGCGCGTCTTCCAGGCGTCGAGCTCGGAGATCTTCGGCAGGCCCGCGATCTCACCGCAGGACGAGTCGACCCCGCTCCAGCCGAACTCCCCCTACGGCGCGGCGAAGGTGTACGCGCACGAGATGTGCCGGCTCCTGCGCGCCCGTGGCCTCTTCGTCGCGACGGGCATCCTCTACAACCACGAGTCGCCGCGACGCCCCGACACCTTCGTGACGCGCAAGATCACGAAGGCTGCCGCCCGGATCTCCCTCGGACTGCAGGACGAACTGCGCCTCGGCGACCTGAGCGCGGCGCGCGACTGGGGCTGGGCGCCCGATTACGTCGACGCGATGGTGCGCATCATCCGGCACGACACCCCGTCCGACTTCGTCGTGGCGACCGGCGAGAGCCGCACCGTCGGGGAGTTCGCGGACGCCGCCTTCCGCGCCGCCGGCATCGACGACGCCTCCTCGTACATCTCTGTCGACGAGTCGTTCGTGCGCCCCGCGGAGATCGGCGAGATGCGGGGCGACGCGAGCCGAGCCCGCGACGAGCTCGGCTGGCGGACGACCGTCGGTTTCGACGAGCTGGTCGCACACATGGTCGAGGCCGACCTCGTCGAGGCGCGCGCGGAGGCGGGCCGGTCAGGATGAGTCCCGCACGCGTCCTCGTCGACGCGACGGCGATCCCGCCCGACAGGGGCGGCGTCGGGCGGTACGTGGACGGCCTCCTGCACGGGCTCGTCACGGCCGGCCACCGCGTCGCCGTGATCGCGCGGCCCCGGGATGCGGCGCGCTGGCGGGATGCCGGGCTCGACGTCGTCGTCGCCCCCGCGTGGGTGGGCTCCACCGCGCTCCGCCTCCTGTGGGAGCAGGTCGCGCTTCCGCGCGTCGTCCGTCGCGGCGGCTACGACGTGCTCCATTCGCCGCACTACACCCACCCGCTCGCGGGGCGCTTCGGGCGCGTCGTGACCATCCACGACCTCACCTTCTTCACGCTGCCGGCGCTCCACTCGCGCCTCAAGGCCTCCTTCTTCCGGTTCTGGCTGCGCCGGCTCGCGCGGCGCAGCATCCCCGTGATCGCGGTGAGCGAGGCGACGGCATCGGAGTACCGCCGACTCCTCGGGCCGGACCCCGCGACGATCACCGTCGCGCCGCACGGCTACGACGAGGCGACGTTCCGTCCGCCCCGGGCGGAGGACGTCGACGCGTTCCGCGCGACGCTCGCCGGAACCCCGCCGACGTGGATCGCCTTCCTCGGCACGCTCGAGCCGCGCAAGAACGTGCCCGCGCTCGTCCGCGCCTACGAGCGCCTCCCCCCCGACGCCCCTCCCCTTCTGCTCGCCGGGGGAGCGGGCTGGGATGCCGAAGTCGCCCCCGCGGTCGACCGGGCCGTCGCGAACGGCCGGGACGTGCGGCTGCTCGGCTACCTCCCGCTCGAGCACCTCTCCGCGTTCCTCGGCGGCGCGGAAGTCGTCGCCTACCCGAGCTTGGGCGAGGGCTTCGGTCTGCCGGTGCTCGAGGCGATGGCCGCAGGCGCCTGCGTCCTCACCTCCGACGAGCTCGCGCTCCCCGAGGTCGGCGGAGACGCGGTCGTCTACAGCGGGACGACGGACGCTGAGCTCGCCGAGACCCTCGCGGGTCTGCTCGCGGATCCGGGGCGACGGGCCGACCTCGGCGCCCGCGCGGCGGAGCGTGCCCGCAGGTTCACGTGGAGCGAGTCCGCCGAGCGCCACCTCGGCGCGTACCGCGAGGCGGCACGATGAGCGCGCGCATCGCCGTCGTCGTCGTCGCTTTCCGGTCGGCCGACGTCATCCCGGGCCTCCTCGACTCCCTGTCCGCGGCGAGCCGCGAGCCGCTCGAACTCGTCGTCGTCGACAACTCCGACATCGACGACGGCCTCGCGGAGACACTGCGCGGCCGAGAGCGCACGACGCTCGTGCCCTCCCCCGACAACCCGGGCTACGGGGCCGCGGTCAACCGGGCGTTGCCCCACCTCGGCGACGCGGTGCGCTGGGTCGTCGTCGCGAACCCCGACGTCGTCATCGAGCCCGGCGCGATCGACACCCTCGTCGCGGCCGCGGAGCGCCTCCCCGACGCCGGTGCCGTCGGGCCGCTCATCCGCGACGCGACAGGCGAGCCGTATCCCTCGGCGCGCAACGTGCCGTCACTACGCACCGGCATCGGGCACGCCCTCTTCGTGCGCGTCTGGCCGGGCAATCCCTGGACGGCGCGCTACCGCAACGACAGCCTCGTCGAGGAGCGCGAGGCGGGCTGGCTGTCGGGCGCGTTCCTGTTGCTGTCGCGCGAAGCGTTCGAGCAGATCGGCGGATTCGACGAGCGCTACTTCATGTACTTCGAGGACGTCGACCTGGGCCGTCGGCTCACGCGCGCAGGCTGGCGCAACTACTACGTCCCGAGCGCGACGGTGTCGCACGTGGGTGCGACGTCGACGCGCCACGTCGCACGGTCGATGATCCGGGTTCACCACGCGAGCGCGTACCGTTTCCTCGCCGACAAGTACCAGGGCTGGTACCTCTTCCCGCTCCGCGCCACGCTCCGCGCCGCCCTGTGGCTGCGCAGCCGGATCGTGCGCGGGTGAGGTCGACTACAGTATTCGAGTGCCGCGCCGCCCCTCTTCGTCGTTCCCGGTGAGGCAGTCCCTCAGGTGAGTCCTCTCGTCTCTATCGTCGTCCCCGCGTTTCAGAACGCGGCGTTCATCGACCGCACTCTGGCGTCGATCCTCGCGCAAACGCACACCGACCTCGACGTCGTGGTCGCCGACCACAGCTCCACCGACGGCACGTGGGAGGCGCTCCAGGCCTACGCCGACGACCCGCGCGTGCGCCTGCTCCGGACACCGGCGGGCGGCGGAGCCCCCGCGAACTGGCGCCGGGTCACCGCGGAGGCGCGCGGCGACTTCGTCAAGCTCGTCTGCGGCGACGACCTCATCGACCCGGAGCTCGTCGCCGAGCAGGTGCGCGCGCTCAGCGAGCATCCCGAGGCGGCGATGGCGGCGTGCCGTCGCGACATCATCGACGCGAACGACGCCGTCGTCTTCCGCGGCCGCGGTCTCGCCGGGCTCTCCGGCCGCGTGGCCGGCGTGAAGGCGCTGCGTCGCACCGTCGTGCGCGGCACCAACATCTTCGGCGAACCGGGGTGCGTGCTGTTCCGCCGCGAGGTCTTCGAGCGCGTCGGGGGCTGGGACGCGCGCTTTCCCTACCTCATCGACGAGGCGACGTATGCACGCGTGCTCCTCGAGGGCGACCTCGTCGCCGTCGACCGCTCGCTCGCGGCCTTCCGCATCAGCAGCGGCCAGTGGAGCGTCGCGCTCGTGCGCGAGCAGGCGGAGCAGGCGACCGCCTTCCATCGCTGGCTGCACGAGACGCGGCCCGACGTCGTGTCGGCCTCCCAGCTGCGCAGAGGGAACCTCGCGGCGCGGCTCAACGCGCGCGCGCGTCGCGCGACCTACCAGCTCCTCGCACGACGGATGGGCGACGAATGACCCGCTGGAGGCGCCCCCTCGTCGCGGAGCTCGCGCTCTACGTGCTCACGGCGGTCGTCTCGAGCGCCGCGGCTGTCGCTGCGCTCGAGTTGTGGCGCGCCGACCTCGCCGCGCCGTTCACCTACAGCGGCGACGCCCTCGCGATCGCCGCCCACGTGAAAACCGTCATCGAGACCGGGTGGTACGAGTCCCAACCGCTCCTCGGCGCGCCGGCCGGGCAGGTGTACCACGACTTCCCGACGGCCGACAATCTGAATTTCGCCCTGCTCGGTCTCATCGGACTCTTCGCGCACGACTGGGCGCTCACGATGAACCTGTATTACGTCATCGGGTTCCCGCTCGCCGCCGTCACCGCCGTCGCCGCGCTGCGCGACATCGGGGTGTCGCGCGCGATGTCGGGCTCTCTCGCCGTCGTGTACTCGCTCGCCACGTACCACTTCATCCGCGGCGAAGCACACCTGTTCCTCGCGTCGTACTTCGTCGTCCCGCTCGCCGTCCTTCTCGTCGTGCGGGTGCTCCAGGGCCGTCGGATCTGGGGCCGGCGCCATGGAGCGACAGGCTGGCGCGCCGTGGTGCTCGGACCGGGCGCGGGCACGGTCGTGATCGCGGCCGTCGTCGGCACGGCCCAGTCGTATTACGCGGTCTACTTCCTCCTGCTGCTCGCTGTCGCGGGGCTCGCATCCCTCATCCTGCGGCGCGACTGGCGCCGGTTCTGGGGAGCTGCCGGCGCGGGCGTGCTCACCGTCGGCGTCATGCTCGCGAACATGCTGCCCGACCTCGTCTACCGGCTGCAGCACGGCCCGAACCCGACGGGCTTCGAACGCGGCCACTCCGAGACCGAGATCTACGGGTTCAAGCTCGCGCAGCTCCTGCTGCCGTGGGGTGGGCACCGCATCGAGCCTCTCGGCCAACTCCGTCGGCTCTACGACGCGAGCTACCCGCTCCCGTCGGAGCATCCCGTGCTCGGCGCGATCGCCGCGGCCGGGTTCGTCGCGCTCATGATCGGCGTCGTCGTGGCGGCGGTCTCCGCGGGGCGCGGGAACCCGGTCCCGTCCCCGACGCGCGCACTACTCGGCGGCCTCGGTGCGCTCGCGCTCGTCATCTTCCTGTTCGCCACGACCGGCGGACTCGCGACGTTCGTCTCGTTCGTGACGACGAGCCTTCGCGGAGGCAACCGGATCTCCATCTACCTCATGCTCATCTGCCTCATGGCGGTCGGGCTTCTCGGCGACGCGGCTCTGCGCCGCCTCGCCACGCGGCTCCCGTCGCGACCCACCGTCCCTCGACTCGCCTCGGCCGCCGTCGCGGCCCTGCTCGTCGTCGCCGGGTTCGTCGACCAGACGCCCGGCGACTCGAGCGCGGGCTACGACGCGACGGCCGAGCGGTTCCGCGCCGACGCCGAGTGGTTCGCCGAGGTGGAGCACGCCGTCGGGGACGGCGCCCTCGTTCTCCAGCTGCCGTACCAGCCTTACCCGGAGGAGCTCGGGCCGACCGGTGTGCTGAGCAGCGAGACCCTCGTGCCCTACCTGCACACGCGCGCCGTGCGCTGGTCGGGCGGCGGCATCCAAGGTCGACCCGAGTACGACTGGCCCGGGATGCTGGAGCAGTTCGAGCCCGCCGAGATCGCGACCCTCGCGGCCGCCGCCGGCGCCGACGCGATCCTCGTCGACCGCCGCGCCCTCTTCGCCGAGTCCGCCGACACCCTCGACGACGGTCGTCGCCGCCGCGACGGGTGGCCGCCGCCTCGCGAGCGCGGACGGGCGCTACGCCCTCTTCCTGCTCGACGGGGTGCGGGAGAGCCTCGAACGGATCGTCGACCACGACGACCTCGTCCGCGTTGCCCTCGACGTGCTCGATCCCGTCGTGCTCGACGAGACGGTCGGATTCTCGCGCACGTGGTCGGATGACGGCGAGCAGACCTCGGTCGCGCGGAAGCCCGACGCCGTCATCCGCCTGCTGACCTCTCGCGAGGCCGCGGTGGAGACCCGCATCACGCTCGAACTCGTCGCGACGGAGGGTCGCGCCCGCGTCGAGATCGTCCTGCCCGACGGTCGCGCCGAGACGGTCATGCTCGGCGACGAACCGGTGACGATGTCGTGGCTGCTCCTGGTGGAGCCGGGCACGAGCCAGCTCGTCATCAGGTCGGCCGACGATCCTGGGCGCGTGCCCCCGGTCGCCCTCGGATCGCTCTCCGCAGTGACCCCGACGGTCTCCGCCTTCCTCGACACCGTGCCGGGAATTCGCTGAACGCGTGCGTGCTAAGGTCTCCCCCGTGACTGCTGATGTGGAGCCGTGGAAGGTTCCGCACGAGGTCTCGATCGTCATCCCGGTGTACGGCGGCGAACGCACCCTGCCGGGCCTCCTCGCCGAGATCGAGCCGCTCACCGACATCACCCCGACGCCCGACGGATACCTCTTCCGCGTGGTCGAGGTGCTCCTCGTCTACGACAACGGCAACGACGACTCGCCCCACGTCATGCGCGAGGCCGCGGAGCGCTACGACTGGGTGCGTCCCATCTGGCTGAGCCGCAACTTCGGCCAGCACGCGGCGACACTCGCCGGGATGGCGTCGTCCGGCGGGGAGTGGATCGTCACCCTCGACGAGGACGGCCAGCACGACCCGGCCGACATCGGCGTGCTCCTCGACGCGGCGATGCGCACGCGCTCCGGCGTCGTCTACGCGAAGCCGGTCAACAAGCCCTCGCACGGGTTCCTGCGCAACACCGCGTCGCGCGGCGCGAAGTGGCTGCTCACGAGGCTGTCCGCCGACTCGAACGCGCCGGACTATCAGAGCTATCGGCTCATCCTCGGCTCACTCGGTCGCGGCCTGGCAGCCTACAGCGGCGCCGGGGTCTACCTCGACGTCGCCCTGGGCTGGGTCGCACCGAAGCCCGCCACCGCACCGATCAGGCTCCGCGATGAGGGCGAGCGCAGGTCCGGGTACACGGCGCGGCGGCTGTTCTCTCGACTTCTGGCGGCTCGTCATCACGAGCGGCACCCGCGGCCTGCGGCTCGTGAGCTTCCTCGGATTCGTGTTCGGGGTCGTCGGACTCGTCATCGCGCTCTACATCCTCATCGCGCGTCTCACCGGCACCGACGTCCCCGAGGGCTGGGCTTCGACGATCGTGGTGATGCTCCTCGGCTCAGGCGCCATCCTCGTCTCGCTCGGCATCATCGCCGAGTACATCGGGGTCAGCGTCAACATGTCGCTCGGCAAGCCCCCGTACCTCATTACGGCCGATCCGGAGATGGGTCCGCTCGGCCGCAGGCGTCCCGGTCCGTGATCACCGCCGCGGTCATCGGACGGGGCGGTCTGCTCGGAAGCGCCCTCGCACGTGAGCTGCGACTGCGCCCCGAGTGGCGCGAGACGGTCGCGCCTGCCGCCCCGTGGCGGGACGGACCGGATGCTGTGCGGGCGTGGGCGCGCGACCTCGGGGAGGCGCTCGCGCGCGACGCCGACGGCGGTCCCTGGTCGATTCTCTGGACGGCCGGCGCCGCAGTCACGGCGAGCGGGCGCGACGACGTCGAGGCCGAGCTCGCGATCGTTGACGCCGTGCTCGACGGCTTGCGCGGCCCGCTCGCCGGGATCGCCGCTTCCGGGACGGTGTTCGTCGCCTCGAGCGCGGGCGGGATCTATGCGGGGTCGCCCGAGCCGCCCTACACCGAGGACTCGCCCGCACGGCCGCTGTCCCACTACGGCGAGCTCAAGCTGCAGACCGAGTCGGCGGTCACCCGCTTCACCCGGGAGCTCGGGATGGCGAGCCTCGTCGGCCGCATCGCCAACCTGTACGGGCCGGGCCAGCGCATCGACAAGCCGCAGGGCCTCATCTCCCACATGGCGCTCGCACGGGTGACCCCGCGCTACGCCTCGATCTACGTGCCCCTCGACACGCTGCGCGACTACCTCTACGTCGGCGACTGCGCCCGCCTCGTCCTCGACGCGATGACGCGGCTCCACGACACGCGCGGGCATGTACTGAAGATCCTCGCGACCGGCACGGCCACGAGCGTCGCGGCGCTCCTCGGCTACTTCCGCGTCGTGACGAAGGGCCGCCCGCGCGTCGTCCTCGGCTCCTCCCCGACTCTCGCGTCGCTCCAGTCGCTCGACCTGCGACTGCGCTCGACCGTCTGGGCCGACCTCGATGGTCCCGCCATCCGGATGTCGCTCCCCGAGGGGATCGCGGCGACGGTGCGAGACGTTGAGAAGGCCGTGCTCCGGGGCCTCGGCCCCCGCTGAGCGACAGCGGCCGTCAGGACTCGGACTCGTCGGCCGGCGCGGGCGCGGCGGGACGGCGGAACGAGAAGAACTTGTGCCCGAGGTAGCTCACGCACGTCGTCACGACCACGATGAACGCCTGCGCAATCGTGGGGATGACGTGGGCGATGTCGACGAGGAACCACAGGGCCACCGTGTTGATGCCGAGCGACACGAGGTAGACGCTCTGGAAGCGGAGGAAGTCGATGACGACGTTGCCCGTGCCGGTCACGCGATACGTGTAGTGGCGGTGCAGCCAGAACGCGACGAGCGTGGCGAGGAAGAATGAGCCGTAAAGGCTCACGAAGTAGCCGTACTCGAAGCGCTGCCCGACGAGGAGTTCGATCGCGACGAAGAGGGCGTAGCCGACCGCGGTGTTGATGCCGCCGACGATGAGAAAGCGCACGCGCTGGTCACCGACGAGACGGGAGACGAGCCGGCGGAAGCGCGTGGCGGTCACCGGCAACGAGTCGCGCGACATGCCTCTCCTCCTGACGGGACCCTGCAATCCTAGGCGCCAGCGCCGTCGAGCAGGCTCACGAGGTATTGGCCGTAGCCGCTCTTAAGCAGCGGCTGCGCGAGCTCCTCGAGCTTCGCGTCGTCGATCCACCCCGACCGCCAGGCGATCTCCTCGATGCAGCCGATCTTGTGGCCCTGACGGTCTTCGATGACCTTGACGTACTCCGAGGCGTCCATCATCGACGCGAACGTTCCCGTGTCGAGCCACGCCGTGCCGCGGTCGAGTACCTCGACGCGCAACCGTCCGCGACGCAGGTAGTGCTCGTTGACGGCGGTGATCTCGAGCTCGCCACGCGCGCTCGGCGTGATGCTCTTGGCGATCTCGACGACCTCGTTGTCGTAGAAGTAGAGCCCGGGAACGGCGTAGTTGCTCTTCGGTGCGGCAGGCTTCTCCTCGATCGACACCGCCTGGAAGTTCTCGTCGAACTCGACGACTCCGTACGCCTTGGGGTTCGCGACGTGGTAGGCGAAGATGAGCGCGCCCTCGACGTCGACGTTGCGACTCAGCGACGTGCCGAGCCCTGCGCCGTGGAAGATGTTGTCGCCGAGGACGAGCGCCGCGGCGGAGTCGCCGAGGAAGCGCTCGCCGATGAGGAACGCCTGCGCGAGTCCCTCCGGCGCCGGCTGCACGGCGTACTCGAGCGAGATGCCCAAGTCGGAGCCGTCGCCGAGGAGCCGCTCGAACTGCGCCCTGTCGTCGGGCGTCGTGATGATGAGCACCTCGCGGATGCCCGCCATGAGGAGCGTCGACAGCGGGTAATAGACCATCGGCTTGTCGTAGATCGGCATCAGCTGCTTCGAGATGCCCTTGGTGATGGGGTAGAGCCGGGTGCCGGAACCCCCGGCCAGGATGATGCCGCGCATCGTCATGCCGTCCTCAAGCTGTCGTAGTAGGCCTTGCACTCGTCCCACGTCGGCAGCAGGCCGAGGTCTGCGGCCTCCGCGAGCCCCGGCGCCTCGAGGTCCTTCGGGGAGAGCCGCAGCGCGTCACGGTCGAACGGGAACTCGATGCCGAGCTCCGGGTCGAGCACGTTGATCGCCTTCTCCCGCTCCGGGTCGAACACGGCCGAGGTGAGGTACGACGCCGTGGCGCCGTCGCTCAGGGCGACGAGCACGTGGCCGAGCCCCTCGGCGAGGTAGACGCCGCGCCGGTCGACGTCGTCGATGAGCACGCTCTCCCAGCGCCCGTACGTCGGGGAACCGACCCGGATGTCGACGACGATGTCGAGGAACGCGCCCGTCGGGGCGTGGACGTACTTCGCCTGGCTCGGCGGCACGAGCGCGTAGTGCACGCCACGCACGACGCCGCGTTGCGACACCGAGATGTTGCCCTGGCGGAGGTCGAGACTGTGGCCCACGGCCGACGCGAGCGCCTCGAACCGGTAGAACTCGAGGAAGACGCCGCGCTCGTCGGCGTGCTGGACCGGCGTGAAGACGTAGGCGTCGGGGATGGCCAGTTCACGCACGTGCACCGGGGAAGTCTACCCAGAGCACCGGAAGGTAGGATTTCGGGGAATCCCAGCGAGAGAGGTCGCTTCCGCGTGCGCGTACTCATCACCGGCGGGGCCGGCTTCATCGGCTCGAACTTCGTCCGACGCACCCTCGAGGACGCCTACCCGGGCCTGGAAGGCGCCGAGGTGGTCGTCTACGACGCGCTCACCTACTCCGGCAACCTCGAGAACCTCGCCCCCGTCGCGGACAGCCCGCGCTACTCGTTCGTGCACGCCGATATCCGCGACCGCGACGCGCTCCGCTCGGCACTCGTCGGGGTCGATGCGATCGTGCACTTCGCGGCGGAGTCGCACGTCGACCGGTCGGTGCTCGACTCGGGTCCGTTCGTCGAGACCAATGTGCTGGGCACCCAGCGCCTCCTCGACGCGGCCCTCGAGGCGGGCGTGGAGCGATTCGTGCACGTGTCGACCGACGAGGTCTACGGCTCCATCGCGGAGGGCTCGTGGGACGAGACGCGCCCGCTCGAGCCGAACTCGCCGTACTCGGCGAGCAAGGCCGGCAGCGATCTGCTCGCGCGCTCCTACCACCGCACGCACGGAATGAACGTCTCGATCACCCGCTGCTCCAACAACTACGGGCCGTACCACTTCCCCGAGAAGGTCATCCCGCTCTTCGTCACCAACCTCATCGATGGACTCCACGTCCCCCTCTACGGCGACGGCGCGAACGTGCGCGACTGGCTCCACGTCGATGACCACACGCGCGGCATCGCCCTCGTGCTCACCCGGGGTCGCGCGGGCGAGATCTACAACATCGGCGGGGGCACCGAGCTCACCAACCGCGAACTGACGCAACTGCTCCTCGATGCGACGGGTCGCGACTGGTCGTACGTCGACCACGTCGAAGACCGCAAGGGCCATGATCTGCGCTACTCGGTCGACATCACGAAGATCACGACCGAGCTGGGCTACCGCCCGGAGGTGCCGTTCGACCGCGGACTCGCCGACGTCGTCGCGTGGTATCGCGAGAACCGCGCCTGGTGGGAGCCGCTCAAGGCGCGCGCGGCGCTTCATCGATGATCCTCCTCCTCGGCGGGCACGGGATGCTCGGCACAGCACTCGCGCGCCGCTTGGGCCACGAGGTGGTCGCCCCGAGGCACACGGAGCTCGACGTGCTCGACGCCGACGCGCTGGTCGCGGCAGCACGCGGCGCGAGTCTCGTGGTCAACGCGGCGGCCTACACGAACGTCGACGCCGCCGAGGACGCCCCGGATGCCGCGTTCGCGATCAATGCCGTGGGCGCCGGGAACGCGGCGGCGGCGGCAGCGGCGGCGGGCGCACGGTTCGCTCACGTCTCGACCGACTACGTCTTCGACGGGCGCTCGAGCCAGCCCTACCCCGAGGACGCCCCCCACTCTCCGCTCGGGGTCTACGGGGCGTCGAAGGCGGAGGGAGAGACGGCCGTGCTCGCGCGCCACCCCGGCGCGTGGATCGTCCGCACTGCGTGGCTCTACGGCGGGGGGCTCGGCTTCCCCCGTGCCATCCTCGCCCGGGCGGCCGAGCTCAGCGCGATCGACGTCGTCGACGACCAGTTCGGCCAGCCGACCTGGACGCAGGATGTCGCGGACCTGATCGCAACCCTCGTCGCGCACGACGCCACCCCCGGCATCCTTCACGCCACGAACGCGGGCCGCACCTCCTGGTACGGGTTCGCCCGCGCGATCTTCGAGGAGCTCGGCCTCGACCCGGAGCGCGTGCGGCCGACCGACTCCGCGAGCTTCGCGCGAAAGGCACCGCGCCCGGCGAACTCGACGCTCGGCCACGACGGCTGGGCCGCCCGGGGCCTCGACGCGCCGCGCGACTGGCGCTCCGCCCTGCGCGCCGCCGTCGCGGCGGGGGAGGTGCGCGCGGCATGACGACGCTGCGCGTGATCCTCGATCAGATGATCGCCCCCGTCCCCGGCGGCATCGGACGGTACACGGAAGAAATCGCTCGCGAGCTCGTGCGCACGACGCCCCGCAGCTCGCGAGTGGAGGGCGTCGTCTCGGCGTCGCCCGAACCGGACTACGCGACGATCCACGAGCGCGTCCCCGGACTCGCCGCCCTCCACAAGAGCGCCCTCGCCCGGCGCGAGCTCGCGGCGGCGTGGCAGCACGGTTTCACGCGACTCCCGGGGTCGGGCATGATCCACGCCCCGAGCCTCTTCGCCCCGCTGCGGCGACACGACAGGTCGACCGATCCGTCGTCGCAGATCGTCGTGACGATCCACGACGCGGTGCCGTGGACGCATCCGGAGACCCTGACGCCGCGCGGCGTGTCCTGGCACCGCTCGATGGCGAAGCGCGCCGCGAGATTCGCCGACGCCATCGTCGTGCCCACGCACGCGGTGGCGGACGAACTCGCCGGCATCCTCGACCTCGGCGACAGGGTGCGCGTCATCGGAGGCGCCCCGTCGAGCCGCCTCGCCGTCCCGCGCGACGCCGACGACCGCGCCGCCGCCTTCGAGTTGCCCGAGCGCTTCGTGCTCTCCGTCGGGACGCTCGAACCGCGCAAGGGACTCGAGCACCTCATCCGCGCGATGGCGTCGGTGCCCGACGACGTCGAGCTCCTCATCGTCGGCCCGCCCGGCTGGGGCGGCCTCGACGTCGGGGCGCTCGCCGCCGATGCGGGGGTCGCCGCACGCGTGCGCACGCTCGGCCGCGTCGACGACCCCGATCTCGCCGTGCTGCTCGATCGCGCCGACGTCTTCGCGTTCCCGAGCCTCGCGGAGGGCTTCGGCCTGCCCGTGATCGAGGCGTTCGCCCTCGGCACCCCGGTCGTGCACTCGGATGCCCCCGCCGTGCTCGAGGTGAGCGCGGGCGCCGGGCTCGCCGTGGAGCTCGGCCCGCTCGACGGCTACGCCACGCGGCTCGGCGAGGCGATCCGCGGCGTGCTCGAGGATGCCGACCTCGCGGCTCGGCTGCGCACGAGCGGTGCGGACCGGGCGAAGGCGTTCACCTGGCACGACTCCGCCGAGAAGGTCTGGCAGCTGCACGCCGACCTCTGACCCGGACGGTCAGCCTCCGGGAGACTCGGTCGGCGCAGGTGTGTACGGCACGAGCACGGCCTCCACTGTCTCGCGGATCGCCGCGAAGTCGGGATCCGACTCCTCGGGCACGAGCGGCGGCACGAAGTCGACCTTCACGAGCGGGAGGTCCTTCGTCTTCGCCCCGAGCTCGACGAAGTAGCCGAGCATCGACTGGGGGATGTCGGTCTTCACGACCTGGGCTCCCGCGGCGGCGATGCCCTGGAACTTGAGCAGCACCGTCGCGGGGTCCATCTGCCGCAGGATCGCCTCCTGCACCTGGCGCTGCCGCGCCATCCGGTCGTAGTCGGTCGTCTCGTAACGCGTGCGTGCGTACCAGAGGGCGGTCTCGCCGTTCATGCGCTGCAGACCCGGCTCGATGTACCCGATGGGAGGCACCGGGCGTCCGGCGGCGTCGGTGTTGGAGCCGATCGGGACGCGCTGCGCGACATCGATCTCGACGCCGCCGAGCGCGTCGATGAGCTGAGCGAACCCCTCCATGTCGATGAGCACGTAGTAGGGGATCTCGAGTCCCGTGACGCCCTCGACGGCGTCACGCATCGCCTCGATGCCGGGCGAGCTGCCCTCCCGGGCGGCGTCTGGGTACAGGTCGGGATGTTCCTCGCCGTACGTGTAGAGGTAGCTCACGAGACACTCGACGCCGCAGTCGTACCCGTTCGGGAACGGCTCCCACAGCGGCGACCCTTCCGCGAAGGGCACCTGCTCCATGTTGCGAGGGATGCCGAAGAGCGTCGCCGCGCCCGTCGCCGCCTCGACGCTCACGACGGTGATGCTGTCGGGACGCAGCCCGAGCCGGTCGGGCCCCGCGTCGCCGCCGAGCAGCAGGATGTTGTAGCGGCCGTCGATGGGAGGCTCGGATGCCCCGGGCTGGAAGATGCCCAGCAGCCCGATGCCCGAGATCGTGTTCGCGGCGACGAAGCCGGCTCCGCCGACGGAGAGCACGAGCGACACGACGGCGAGCACCGCGACGACGGGCCGGGCGCGGGGGGCGACCTTCACGAGCCGGATGAGCCGCAGCGTGTCGAGCGTGAGCACCGTCCACAGGACGGCGTAGAACGCCGCGACCGCGACGACGAGCCCCAGCACGATCGGGGTGGTCACGAGGGTGAGGAACACGCCGCGCGCCGCGAGCGCGAGCACGAGCGTCGCGACGAGGAGCGCCCACAGCACGAGCGTCGACGAGAGGCCGAAGCGCCCCAGCCTGCGGTTGCCGGCGAGCACCTGGGCGGAGCCGGGGATGAGCAGGTTCACGCCGAGCAGCCACCACGCCCGCCGCGTCATGACCTCGGGGTCGCGGGTGTCGGGCGAGCGGACCGGCTGCGTGCTGAGGCTCACGGGCGCGGCAGGTTCGCGTTCTTCTCCGCGACCATCCGCTCGAGGCTCGCGGCGTACTCGGCGAGCTTCGCGGCGAGGGCCTCGTCGGAGGTGGAGAGGATGCGCACGGCCAGCAGGCCGGCGTTGCGGGCGTTGCCGATCGCGACCGTCGCGACGGGGATGCCGGCGGGCATCTGCACGATCGAGAGGAGCGAGTCGAGCCCGTCGAGGTTCTTGAGCGGCACGGGCACGCCGACGACGGGGAGCGTCGTGCACGAGGCGATCATCCCGGGGAGGTGTGCGGCGCCGCCGGCGCCCGCGATGACGACCCGGATGCCGCGGCCGGCCGCCTGCTCGGCGAACTCGATCATCCGCTTCGGCGTGCGGTGGGCGGAGACGATCTCGACCTCGTGGGCGACGCCGAACTCGGCGAGGGCCTCCGCCGCCGCCGACATGGTCGGCCAGTCGGAGTCGGACCCCATGACGATCGAGACGACGGGCGCGCTGGACACGCCTCTCAGGGTACGACTCAGGAGTCGAAGAACCCCGCCGCGGCGCGCGCCCGCTCACGGGTCTCTGCGGCATCCGCTCCCGTCGCGGTCACGTGGCCGACCTTGCGGCCGGGCCGCGAGGCCTTGCCGTAGGAGTGGAACTTCACGTCCGGGTGCGCCGCGAACGCCGCCGGATAGCGGTCGGGCATCGCCTCGCCCGCGGGCCCGCCGAGCACGTTGACCATCACGCTCACCGGCGCGAGCGGCGAGGGGTCGCCGAGCGGGAGGTCGAGCACGGCCCGGAGGTGCTGCTCGAACTGGCTCGTGACGGCGCCGTCGATCGTCCAGTGCCCGCTGTTGTGCGGACGCATGGCGAGCTCGTTGACGAGGAGCCGGCCGTCGGCGGTCTCGAACAGCTCGACCGCGAGCACCCCGGTGACGTCGAGCCCCTGCGCGACGGCCTCGGCGATGCGACGGGCCTCGCTCGCGAGCGCCTCCCCGCCGGGTGCGGGCGCGACGACCTCGGCGCACACCCCGTCGCGCTGCACCGTCTCGGCGAGCGGCCACACGGCGAGCTCCCCCGACGGACGGCGGGCGACGAGCTGCGCGAGCTCGCGGCGGAAGTCGACGAGCTCCTCGGCGAGCACGGGACCCGCGGCGAGCCAGTCGTCGGCCTCGTCGGCGGCGCGCACGACGCGCACCCCCTTGCCGTCGTAACCGCCCTTGGGGGTCTTCACGACCGCGGCGCCGCCGTGCGCGGCGAGGAACGCGGCGAGGTCGTCGCGCGAGTGCAGCTCCGCCCAGTCGGGGATCGGGATGCCGAGGGCCCCGAGCCGGGCGCGCATGACGAGCTTGTCCTGGGCGACGGCGAGCGCGTGCGGACCCGGGCGCACGGGCACCCCGCCGGCGACGAGCGCGGCGAGGACGTCCTGCGGCACGTGCTCGTGGTCGAAGGTGACGACATCGACGTCGCGCGCGAACGCGAGCACCGCGTCGGCATCCCGGTAGTCGCCGACCGCCGTCGCGGCGAGCGCCGCGGAGGATCCCTCGACCTCGGCGAGGACGCGCACCTCGATGCCGAGGGCGACCGCGGGGGGGATCATCATGCGGGCCAGCTGACCGCCGCCGATGACGCCGACCACCGCTCCCACCCCGCCAGCCTACCGGCCGCGCGGGCGCCTCCTGCGACTAGGGTTCTACTCCGTGCGCGCGTTGATCTCCCAGTTCGCGCGCTTCGGCGCGGTCGGGGCNGTCGGCTTCGTCGTCGACATCGCCGTGTTCAACCTGCTGCGGGCGACCGTCTTCGCTCCCGAGCTCATCCACGAGGGCCCGCTGCTGGCGAAGATCGTCTCGACGACGATCGCGATCGCGTGCAACTGGATCGGCAACCGCTACTGGACGTTCCGCGAGCACCGCGGCCGCCAGCTGCTGCGCGAGGGGATCGAGTTCGGCGTCGTGAGCGTCGGCGGGATGCTCATCGGGCTCGCCTGCCTGTGGGTGTCGCGCTACGTGCTCGGGTTCGACAGCCTCCTCGCCGACAACATCGCGTCCAACGTCGTCGGGCTCGGCCTCGGCACGCTCTTCCGCTTCACGCTCTACCGGCTGTGGGTGTTCGCGCCGCACCGGGGCGACCGCGCTCCCGCCCTGTTCCCCGACCCGGGGTCACACCGGGCGGACGTGGGTGACGTCGCCGACGGCGACCGCGACCGCGTCGCCTGACTCGCTCAGCACCTCGAGGCGCCCGCCCTCGTCGAGCCTCGTCGCGACCCCGGTGAGGGTGGAGCCGTCTGCGAGCGCGACGCGCACGGGCATCCCGATCGTCGTGCACCGCGCCGCGACGCGCTCCCGCAGCCGCGACACCGGTCCCGGCCGCTCGAGCTCGTCGCGGAGCCGGGCGAGGTACGCCGCGACGATCCCGTCGACGTCGCCGGGGCCCAGGTCGACGCCGGCGAGCGCGAGCGACGTCGCCGTCTCCACCGGCAGCTGCTCCGCCGTCTGCGTGAGGTTGAGCCCGGAGCCGATGACGACGTCCCGGCCGCCCGCCGCGACCTCGACGAGGATGCCGCAGACCTTCCGCCCGTCGAGGAGGAGGTCGTTCGGCCACTTCACGCCCACGCGGCCCGGCGCGACGGCGTCCAGGGCCTCCGCGAGGCTCAGCCCGGCGAGGAGCGGCAGCCACCCCGCGAGGGGAGACGAGAGCGCGCCGCGCACGAGCACCGAGAGGGCGAGCGCCGTGCCGGGCGGAGCGACCCAGGCGCGATCGAGCCGCCCCCGCCCCGCGGTCTGGTCGAGCGTGAGGAGCGCCGTGAACGACGGCACCGCCGGGTCGGCCGCGAGCGCGAGGAGCTCGCTGTTGGTCGACGGCGACGACGCGACGACGCGCAGCTCCGAGGCCGCCTCCCGGCTCGACGGGTAGTCCATGCCGCGAGCCTAGGATGTCGCTCATGCCACCCGCAGCGCCTCCGCCGCGCGTGCTCGTCGTCACCCCGACGTACGAGGAGGCGGGGAGCCTCGAGGCGACCGTCGCGGGGCTCTTCGCGGCGGCGCCCGGAGTCGACCTGCTCGTCGTCGACGACGCGAGCCCCGACGGCACGGGGCAGCTCGCCGACCGGATCGCCGCCGCGGACCCGCGCGTGTCGGTGCTGCACCGCCCGGGCAAGGAGGGACTCGGCCGCGCCTACGTCGCCGGCTTCCTCGTCGCGCTCGAGCGCGGCTACGACGTCGTCGTCGAGATGGACGCCGACGGCTCGCACCCGGCATCCGCGCTGCCCTCGCTCCTCGCGGCGCTCGACGACGACCCCACTGTCGGCCTCGCGATCGGCTCCCGGTACGTCCCCGGCGGGGGGCTCGCCGACTGGGCCGCGGGCCGCCGGCTGCTGAGCCGCGCGGGCAACGCGTACGCGCGGACGCTGCTCCGCATCCCGGTGCGCGACGTCACCGCCGGGTACCGCGCCTACCGCGCCGACGCCCTGCGGGGGATGCCGCTGCGCGAGATCGACTCGCGCGGCTACTGCTTCCAGATCGACATGACCCTCCGCACCCTCGACGCCGGGTGGGGCGTCGCGGAGCGCCCGATCGAGTTCCGGGAGCGCGTCGCGGGCCGGTCGAAGATGAGCCGCGCCATCGTCGCCGAGGCGATGCTCCGCGTCACCGGCTGGGGCCTCACCCGCCTGTTCCGCCGCCCCCGCCCCCGCCGCCCCCATCCGTGAGCGCTACCGAAAGTGGCGAGCGCGCCCCTGCGCGGAGCAGCGATCGCCACTTTCGGTAGCGCTCGGGTTGGGGCGGGTTCTTTGGAGGTTACGGACAAGGGCACCGGGAGGGGCGTCGGTAGGCTGGCAGCCGTGACCCCTCGACAGGCTCAGGACGGCGCCGACGACGCCGCCACGCCCGCCCCCGATCTCTCCACGACCGCCGGGAAGCTCGCCGACCTCAAGGTCCGCTACCACGAGGCGGTCACCGCGAGCGGCGAGGCCGCCATCGCCAAGCAGCACGCCAAAGGCAAGAAGACGGCCCGCGAGCGCATCGAGGAACTCCTCGACCAGGGGTCGTTCGTGGAGCTCGACGAGTTCGTCCGGCACCGCACCAACGCCTTCGGCATGGAGAAGAACCGGCCCTACGGCGACGCCGTCGTCACGGGCACCGGCACCATCCACGGGCGCCAGGTCGCCGTGTACTCGCAGGACTTCACCGTCTTCGGCGGCTCCCTCGGCGAGGTCGCGGGCGAGAAGATCATCAAGGTCATGGAGCTCGCTCTCAAGACGGGCGTGCCCATCATCGGGATGCTCGACTCCGGCGGCGCGCGCATCCAGGAGGGCGTCGTCGCACTCGGCAAGTACGGCGAGATCTTCCGCCTCAACACGGCGGCGTCGGGCGTCATCCCGCAGATCTCGATCATCATGGGACCCGCCGCGGGCGGTGCCGTGTACGGGCCCGCCCTCACCGACTTCGTCATCATGGTCGACAAGACGAGCCAGATGTTCGTCACCGGCCCCGACGTCATCAAGACGGTCACGGGCGAAGACGTCGGGATGGACGAGCTCGGCGGCGCGCGTACCCACAGCCAGCGCACGGGCGTCTCCCACTACCTCGCGGAGGACGAGGAGGACGCGATCGACTACGCGCGCGCCCTCATCTCGTTCCTGCCGGACAACAACCTCGTCGACTCCCCCGTCTACGAGTCGGAGACGGCGCTCGAGATCACCGACGAGGACCGCCGGCTCAACACCGTCATCCCCGACTCGCCGAACCAGCCCTACGACGTCACGACGATCATCGAAGCGCTCGTCGACAACGGCGACTTCCTCGAGGTGCAGCCGCTCTTCGCCCCCAACATCGTCNTCGGCTTCGGCCGCGTCGAAGGGGCGCAGCGTCGGCATCATCGCCAACCAGCCGCAGCAGATGGCCGGCACNCTCAACATCGACGCNGGCGAGAAGGCGGCCCGCTTCGTGCGCTTCTGCGACGCGTTCTCCATCCCGATCCTCACGCTCGTCGACGTGCCCGGCTACCTGCCCGGCACCGACCAGGANTGGACGGGCGTCATCCGCCGCGGCGCGAAGCTCATCTACGCCTACGCCGAGGCCACCGTCCCGCTCGTGACCGTCATCACGCGCAAGGCCTACGGCGGCGCCTACATCGTCATGGGCAGCAAGCAGCTCGGCGCCGACCTCAACTTCGCCTGGCCGACCGCCGAGATCGCCGTCATGGGCGGCCAGGGCGCGGTCAACATCCTCTACCGCGGCGAGCTCAAGAAGGCCGAGGAGGCGGGCGAGGACGTCAACGCCGTGCGCACGCGGCTCGCGAACGAGTACACCTACAACGTCGCGAACCCCTACCTGGCGGCGGAGCGCGGCGAACTCGACGGCATCATCGAGCCCGCGGCGACCCGCGTCGCCATCGTGAAGGCCCTGCGGGCGCTGCGCACGAAGCGCGCCTCGCAGCCGCCGAAGAAGCACGGGAACATCCCGCTCTGATGTCCGACGACGCCCCCGACATCCGGATCACCGGCGGCAACGCGACCCCCGAGGAGGTCGCCGCCGTCACGGCCGTGCTGTCCGCCGCGCTCGAGGAGCTTGCGGGGGAGCACCGGCGCAGCGCCGACTCCCGCCCGTCGGCGTGGCAGGAGAGCCGGCGCCCCCTGCGCGGGCCGCTCCCGTTCGGCGCCTGGCGCAACGTCCGAGGCTGACGCCGCACCGAGCCGCGGAGCCGTCCCGGGGGATCCGTCGTCGCGGCGCGCGATCCGGTGGGATTCGGACGAGAACACGACGAATCCCCGTCCTTTTGTCCCCCGATCGGCGAGCATTACCTCTGAAACCCGCCCTCCGACGGGCCTTCCGCACCCCGATTGTCCCCCGAAATGACGACTTGGGGTTCACCGGGGCCGCGAGTAGCTTCGATTCAGCAGGTGCATCTCCTCTAGTCGAGATTCACCACCATGGATCGGCGACAAGGGTAAGCGTGCCGATCATGTGGGGGCGAGTCAGGGCGATATTCGGGTTGTCGCCCTGACTCGATTTCTGGGCGGGGCCGGATCGATCGATCCGGCCCCGCTTCCCCTGTCCGGGGAGCCCCGCCGCGGATCGTCCGCGCGGAGGATTCCGACCCGCTCCCTCTCCCCATAGAGTTGTCGCGACCGCGCGAACCCGCGAGCCCGCGAACTGCGCCATCACCCGACGAGGTACCCGTTGACCGACGCCGCCATCACGGCATCCCGCCCCCGGACGACACGGCACGGAAACTGGCGCCAGCGACTCGGCTACGCGCTCTACCGCGGCGCGAGCCGCATCAACTGGGCGGAGCCGGAGCTGCGCGGCCTCGGCAAGGTCGTGCGTCCGGGCGACACGGTCCTCGACGTCGGCGCCGCCCTCGGCATGTACACCGTGCCGCTGTCGTACCTCACGGGGCCCACGGGGCGCATCTTCTCCGTCGACCCGCAGCCGCGGAACTTCTTCGTCGTCCGCCTCCTCCGCGCCCTCACGGGGGCGCGGCGCGGCACCATCCGGCGCATCGCCTTCGGCCCCCAGCCCGGGGAGAGCCGCATCGCGGTGCCGATCATCTTCGGCCTCCCCATCTTCGGCCACGGGCACATCGCCGACGGCGTGCAGGAGAAAGGCCCCCACCGCATCCGCTACACCCCCACCCCGGTCGACACGATCGACTCCTGGGTCGAGCGCGAGGGCATCGAGAACGTCGCGTTCATCAAGGTCGACGTCGAGGGCTTCGAGCCCTCCGTCGTCGAGGGCGCCCGCGGCCTCATCGAGCGCGACCGGCCGAGCCTCCTCCTCGAGATCGAGGACCGCCGGCTCGTGCGCTACGGCCGCACGACCGCCGACGAGTTCCACCGGCAGCTCATGGAGCGCTGGCCCGACTACCGCATGTACACCTACGTCGACGACGTCTGGACGCCGACCGACGCGATCACGTCCGAGGTGCGCAACTACCTCTTCACGACGAAGGACCTCACGGCCGCCTGACCGGCCTGGCCCGCCTCCCGCTCAGCGCGACGCCGTCGACGAGCGCGGGATCTCGAGCCACAGCTCGACCTCGTCGTCGCCGTCCGAGTCGCCGAGGAGGCTCGCGCTCCCGTCGTCGCTCGAGCGCAGGCCGACGACCGTGACGGCGACGTCGGAGCCCTCCGGCACGGTGCGCGCGATGACCTTGTCGGCGTTCGTGCGACGCAACGCGTCGGCGAGGGCGCCGAGCACGCGGTCGAGCTCGGGACCCTCGAGGTCGTCGATCCCGCCCTCGTCGAGGAGGGTGACCGTCGTGCCGCGGCGCCGGGCGAGCATGACCTGCTCGCGCACGGCGTCGTTGAGGAGCTTGCGGCCCCGGATCTCGTCGCGGATGGCGCCCTCGAGGTGGAGGCACTCGGCGCGCTGCGCGGCCGTGAGGTCNCCGCCGGACTGCTGGATGGTGCGCAGCATCGGGAGGGCCATGACGGTCGTCTGCCCGAGGCGGAACTGCCGCTCGTTGAGGTGCGCCTCCTGGGCCGCCTGCCACTCGGCGGCGCCGCGCTCGGCGATCGCGAAGCGCTGCGAGTCGCGCACGGCCTTCGAGAGGGCGTTGGTGAGCAGGTGCGCGATGCCGACCCACGACGCGCTGCCGATGACGCCGATCGCGGGCAACGCCCCCGGGCCCGCCCAGATGGAGGTCTGGATGACGAGGAACCCGATCCCGGCCCACGCGAACCCGGGACGGCGGCGCACGGCGATGATCGTCATGAGGGCGCCGATCCCGGCGACGTACCACGTGGCGTAGCCGTTGCCGCCGGGACGGCCCGCGTCGGCGATCGCCCAGGTGACGAGCATCGGCACGACGACAGCGACGGCGACCGCGAACGACGCGAGCCACACCGGCATCCGCGGCCGCTTGTCGGGGAAGAGCACCGCGAACGTGCCGATGACGTACACGATCATCGCGACGTACACGGGCTCGGTCGTGAGGTACACCTCGCCCGCGTCCGGCGAGTACAGCGAGTAGAAGGCCAGCACGATCATGTAGGCCGAGAAGAGCGCGGCGACGAGGACGATGAGCGGCCGCGGGACGTTGATCCTCACGCGTCCTCCCTCGCGTCGGGGTCGACCCCGGCCGCGACCTCCGCGGCCGCTTCGGCGGCGACGGCGGCGAGCCCCTCCGGCGGCGCGTCCGGATCCCAGGTGAGCGAGACGACCGTGCCCTCGCCCGGCGCGGTGCGGATGTCGGCGTGGCCGCCGGCGCTCGCGACGCGCTCGAGGATCGAGACGCGCACGCCGAGCCGCTCCGTCGGGATGAGCTCGGGGTCGAAGCCCACGCCCTTGTCGCCGATCTCGATCGTGAACGACGCGTGTCCGTGCGAGCGCACGTCGACCCAGCGCTCCACCCCGTTGCCGGCGTGCTGGAGGCTGTTGACCATCGCCTGAACGGTCGCCGAGTACGCCGCCTCGGCGACGTGGACCGGGATCATGCACCACTGCTCGGCGTGGGTGCGCACCGTGAACGACTGCGACATGCTCTCGGCGGCGGAGAGGATGCGCTGCGCCACGAGCTCGCCCGACACCGTCGCCTCGGTGTCCGGGGCCACCGCAACCGCCTCCCGCAGGTGCCCGATCGCGTTCGCGGCCATCGTCGCGGCGAGCGCCTTCGCCTCCGGCGTGAACGCGCGCGCCGCCGACAGGAGCGTCGTGAGCACGCTGTCGTGCACGATCGAGTCGACCTGCACGCGCTCGGACTCGGTCGCGTGCTGGCGCACCGCGTGCGAATACCGCTCGAGGGCGTTCTGCTGCGCCGTGTCGACGCCCGCCGCCGCGGCGCGGAGCACGGTGATGAGGATGAGGATCGCCCCACCGAGCAGGATCGAGTACACCGAGTCGAGGATCGCCCGGTACTCGTCGGTGTCGCCGCCGGCGGGGGTGACCCGGATGAGGCCGTAGAGCACGGGCGTCCCGATCGTGTACACCACCGCGATCGGCAGCTCCATCGCGACGGAGGCGAGCGCCGTCGCGATGGTCAGGAGCATGTAGAGCCAGTAGCTCTCGTTGTGCGCCCACGTCTCCGCTCCCGACGGCGGAGGCTCGAGCAGGGCGAACGGCCAGCTCACGAGCGCGACGAGGTAGGCCAGGGCGAACGCGATGTAGGTGGCGCGCACCCAGCGCTTGAGGAGGGAGGCGATGACGCACGCGAGCAGCGACCCGATGAGCAGGGCGAGGATGGCGATGCTCCACTCGGGCGCCATGTGCGGCAGCTGGTTGAGCAGGAGCGGGATCGCCTGAAGGAAGAAGGCGACGCCGATGACGGCGGCCAGCCGCGCGACCGCGGTGTCGACGCGCAGGAGGCTGAGCGGATTGCGGACCGGACGCCCGAGAGCGGGCTCCCCGGTCGGCTTAGGAGTCGCCACCGTCGGGGTCGAGACCCGGCAGGATGCCGTCCTCCACCGCTCGACGGAGCAGGTCGACCTTGGTCGGCGCGGGGCGGCCGACCTCGACGTACTTGACGCGGATCCGGTCGAGGTACTCCCGGGCGGTCGAGTAGCCGATCCCGAGCTGCTCGGCGGCGAGCTTCAACGGGAGGCCGGACGCGTACAGGTGCAGGATCTCCCGTTCGCGGCGCCCCAGCTGCGCCTTGGCGAAGTCGCGGTCGGCGTCGATCGCGGTCGCCCATTCGAGGTTGTTGAGCACGTCGCCGCGCGCGACGGTGGCGGCGGCGGCGATGACGGTCTTGGTGGCCGACGACTTCGGGATGACCCCCGCGGCCCCGGCGGCGAGCGCCTCGCGCACGAGGGCGACGCGGTCGGCGATGCTGTGGACGAGCACGGCCGCACCGGCGGCCTGGACGCTCTTGACGTTCTCGGTGACGCTGGAGCCGTCGCCGAGTGACAGGTCGAGCACGACGACGTCGACCTCGCGCCCCGCGAGGGATGCGATGAGGTCGGGCACGGTGGCCGCGACCTCGACCACGTCGTGGCCCTCGTCGGCGAACGCGGCCTTGAGACCGAGTCGGACCGACTCGTGGTCGTCGACGATGGCGACACGGAAGCCCGAGGTCTCGACCTCGGCGTCGGGTGCACGGTCGATCATCTGCGACACACTCATCCCGTTCTCCCCCGCTGGTCCGCGCCGCACCACGGCTCGGGCGGTCCTGATCCGAGGCCATCGTACCCTCACCAGGGGTGGACGGACCGTCCTATGACACCCCGTTTTCGGGGTTCCAGGGCCCGAAGGCGCTCAGACGCGTCGGAACGCGCCGACCGCCTCGACGTGGTGCGTGTGCGGGAACAGGTCGAACGCCCGCAGCCCGGTGAGTTCGTAGCCCAGTCCCGCGAGCACCCCGACGTCGCGCGCGAAGGCGACCGGATCGCACGCGACGTAGACGAGTTGCGCCGGCCGCACCGCGGCGAGCCCCACGAGCACGGCCGCCCCCGCACCCGACCGCGGCGGATCGAGCACGACCGTCGCCGCCGCGAGGCGCGCGCGCTCCCCCGCCGAGGCGTCCCGGAACCCGCGCACGTAGGCGTCCACGCGCGCCGTGACCGCCGACGCCCCGACCCACTCGGCGATGTTCTCCGCCGCGTGCTCGGTCGCGCGCACATCCGACTCGACGCTCGTGATCCGCACCCCCGCGCCGAAGCGGTCGCCGACGGCCGCCGCGAGGAGGCCCACGCCGCCGTAGAGGTCGAGGTTCGCGGCCTTCGGGTCGAACAGCTCCGGGTCGATCGCGTCCTGCACCGCCGCCGTGAGCGTCGCCGGCGCGGCGGCGTGCACCTGCCAGAAGCCGGTGTCGTCGACGCGGAACTCGCGGTCGCCGACGCGTTCCCGGATGACGGAGGGCTTCTGCGCGCCGATCACGAGCCGCGCGCCCCCGCCCGTGCTCGGAGCGAGCACCGTCACCGAGCCGGCGCCGGGCATCGCCTCGCGCAGCGGCGCCACCTCGCGCACCTCGGCGACGGCGAGCGGCAGGTCGGCGACGCGCACGACGTGGTGCGAGCGCGCCGCGTACGGGCCGACCGCACCGTCGTCGGCGACGTGCAGCCGCTCGCGTGTGCGCCATCCCGTGCCGTCCTCGGGCCCGGGGAGCGCCTCGACGACGACCTCGCGCTCGGTCTTCGCCATCCGGCTGAGGGCGTCGGTGAGCACGTGCGCCTTGAGCGCCCGCTGCCGCGCCAGGTCGATGTGGCCGTAGTCGGCGCCGCCGGGACGGTCAGCCGGGTCGCGGTCCACGGAGGCCTCCGCCCAGACGTGCGGACGGCGGTCCGGGCTCGCCTCGAGCACGCGCACCGTGTCGGCGCGCCAGAAGCGCGGCTTGGAGTCGTCGCTGACGCGCGCCACGACGCGCTCGCCGGGGATCGCGTCGGCCACGAACACCACGCGCCCCTCGAATCGCGCCACGGACTCGCCGCCGTGGGCCATGTTGGTAGCCTCGACCTCGATCTCACGGCCCCGCATGTCGCCCATTCGAGCAAGCTTAGGAGGGCCCATGCGCCTGTACCTCGCCTCCACCTCGCCGTCCCGACTCGCGACCCTCCGCCNCGCCGGCATCGAGCCCGTCGCGATCGCGCCCGGCGTCGACGAGGAGGCGGCCGTCGCGGCCGCGGGTCCGCTCACCCCGGCCCGACATGGTCATGCTGCTCGCGCGCCTCAAGGCGGAGGCCGTCGCCGGGGGCCGCGACGACCTCGACGGCCTCGTGCTCGGCGGCGACTCCGCGTTCGAGGTCGACGGCGCCGTCTACGGAAAGCCCCACGAACCCGACGTCGCGCGCGACCGCTGGCGCGCCCAGCGGGGACGCTCCGGCATCCTCCACTCGGGCCACTGGCTCATCGACGCCCGCACCGGCCGCGCCGTCGGGGCGCCGGCCGCCGCGACCGTGCACTTCGCCGACGACATCACGGATGCCGAGATCGACGCCTACGTCGCGACGGGCGAGCCGCTCGCGGTCGCGGGGGCCTTCACGATCGACGGGCGCGGCGCCGGGTTCATCGAGCGGATCGAGGGCGACCCCCACGCCGTCGTGGGGTTGAGCATTCCGCTGCTGCGCCACCTCGTCCGCCGCCTCGGCGCGGAGTGGACCGACCTCTGGAACCGCTGACCCGCGACCCGCGCGGCGGTCCCGCTACTGACGCGACCCACCGCGGAACCCGGGTCTTTCTGTGGGAGCCCGACAAAGGGAGGGGCCCACTCCGCGGATAGGCTCGGGAACTATGGCCACCGCCCCCGCATCGCCGACTCGGAAGATCACCAAAGTCCTCATCGCGAACCGCGGGGAGATCGCGGTCCGGGTCATCCGGGCCGCACGGGATGCCGGCATCGCCTCCGTCGCCGTCTACGCCGACCAGGACCGCGACGCGCGCCACGTGAAGCTCGCCGACGAGGCCTACGCCCTCGACGGCAGCAGCTCGGCGACGACCTACCTCGTCATCGACAAGATCCTCTCCGTCGCCCGCCGCTCCGGCGCCGACGCCATCCACCCGGGCTACGGCTTCCTCGCCGAGAACGCCGAGTTCGCGCGCGCCGTGCAGGCCGCGGGCCTCATCTGGATCGGGCCGTCGCCCGACGCGATCGAGCGCCTCGGCGACAAGGTCTCCGCGCGGCACGTCGCCGAGAAGGTCGGCGCCCCCCTCGCCCCCGGCACCCTCGAGCCCGTCCAGNACGCCTCCGAGGTNCTCGCGTTCGCCGACGAGGTCGGGCTNCCCGTCGCCATCAAGGCCGCGTACGGCGGCGGCGGCCGCGGNCTCAAGGTCGCCCGCACGCGNGAGGAGATCCCGGAGCTGTTCGACTCCGCGGTCCGCGAGGCCACGGCGGCGTTCGGCCGCGGCGAGTGCTTCGTCGAGAAGTACCTCGACGAGCCGCGACACGTCGAGACGCAGTGCCTCGCCGACTCCGCCGGCACCGTCGTCGTCGTCTCGACGCGCGACTGCTCGCTGCAGCGCCGCCACCAGAAGCTCGTCGAGGAGGCGCCCGCGCCGTTCCTCACGCCCGAGCAGACCGAGCTCCTCTACTCGTCGAGCAAGGCCATCCTGAAGGAGGTCGGCTACCTCGGGGCCGGCACGTGCGAGTTCCTCATCGGCAAAGACGGCACCGTGTCCTTCCTCGAGGTCAACACGCGCCTCCAGGTCGAGCACCCCGTGTCGGAGGAGGTCACCGGGATCGACCTCGTGCGGGAGCAGTTCCGCATCGCCGAAGGCGGCCTCCTCGACCCCGAGGACCCGCCGACGCACGGCCACTCGATCGAGTTCCGCATCAACGGCGAGGACCCGGGCCGGAACTTCCTCCCGACGCCGGGCCCCGTCAACGTGCTCAGGTTCCCCGGCGGACCTGGCGTGCGCGTCGACTCGGGCGTGACGACGGGCGACGTCATCTCGGGCTCCTTCGACTCGCTCCTCGCGAAGCTCATCGTCACCGGCCACACGCGCGAGGACGCCCTCGAGCGCGCCCGCCGCGCCCTCGACGAGTTCGAGGTCGCCGGACTCCCGACCGTGCTGCCTTTCCATCGCAAGATCGTCCGCGACCCGGCGTTCACCGCCGCGGACGGCCGGTTCGGCGTCTACACGCGCTGGATCGAGACCGAGTTCGACAACGACCTCGAGCCGTGGGGCGGGATGCTGCCGGAAACCTCCGCCCCGGAGAAGCGTCACGAGGTCGTCGTGGAGGTCGGGGGCAAGCGCGTCCCCGTGTCCCTGCCGACGAAGCTCCTGCCGTCGAACGGCTCGGTGTCGGCGGCCCCGGCGCCCAAGCGCCGCAAGGCCGGCGGCGGCGCCGTGTCGGGGGCGACGGGCGACACGATCGCCGCGCCCATGCAGGCGACGGTCGTGAAGGTCGCGGTCGCCGAGGGCGACAAGGTCGTCAAGGGCGACCTCGTGCTCGTGCTCGAGGCGATGAAGATGGAGCAGCCCATCACCGCCCACCGCGACGGCACGGTCTCGGCGGTCGACGCCACCGTCGGCGCGACGGTGTCGGCGGGCCACCGCCTGCTCGCGATCGTCGACTGACCCCCGGGGGATCGCCGAGCGCTACCCAACGTACCCAGCGCTGCCGTACGCACAGGCGCGCTCACCACGTTCGGTAGCGCACGTCCCGGACACCCGCGGCGATGAGCTGTGCGCGGAGCCGAGCGGGGCTGCCGGCGACGTCCCAGCGCCAGCGCGTCACCGTCGGTCCGAGTGCTCGGATGCGGTCCTCCCTCGCCTTCTCGTCGAGGAGCGCCTGCTGAGGACTCCTCCCCGCGAGGAACACGGGGTCGTCATACTTGACGGCACCGTCGAACTCGCCGACGACCCCGAAGCGCGGCCACCAGAAATCGACGACCATCCTGCCTTCCCTGTCGCGGAAGGCGTGTTGGAGTTCCGGAGCGGGTACGCCTGCCACGGACATCGATGCCCGCGACAGCGACTCCCCCGGAGATCCGGATCGGGGATCGGCGAACTCGACGACCCTGCGTGCCCGTCCGACTCCGCGGAGCCCGGATGGGCCGAGCTCGGCCGCGAGCTCGTCGCGCGACGACAACCGGACGAGGCCGGCGTCCGCAGCCGCCACGGCCGTCGCGAACCGGGCGACGCGGGCGAGGTCCACGACGGTGCGGGCGAGCGAGGTGACTTCGAGGCCCTCGATCTCCGCGGTCTGCTCGGGAACCCCGACGCAGTGGCGGACGAGATGGTCGTCGGTGCGGCCGCCCGATGACCGTGGTGCGACCGCGTGCACGCGAGGAGGCAGTCCCTCGATCAGAGGCAGGCCCCAGGCCGCGGCGGCGGTCCAGTGCGAGAACACGAGCCGGCGCTGTCGGGACCGCTGAGCAGCATGCGCGGCAGCCAGGTGGCGCCCGCGATCATCGAGGCCCGCCCAGTCCGAGGCCGGGAGATAGACGCCCTCGCACACCCGCACGAGCTCGCCCTGCCGTGCGGCGCGGGCGAGTTCCGCACGTGCATGTGCTCCCGGATGATCGCGTGTGAGGATGAGTTCCAGCATCCCCTCAGCGTGCTGGCATCCGGCACCGCCCACTCCGCGAGGGGTGCCGCCCGTGGACGACTCCCTGCCGAGCGCTACTGGGAGGAGCGAGCGCGCCCCCGCGCACGGCGGCCCTCGCTGCTTTCGGTAGCGCTCGCGGAGGAGAGGGGTCAGCCGACGATGTGCATGGCGCGGGCGGCGTCGGTGATCGCGCCCGAGAGCGACGGGTAGACGCTGAACGCTCGGGCGAGCTGGTCGACCGTGAGCCGGTGCTCCACGGCGAGCGCGATCGGCAGGATGAGGTCGCTCGCCTTCGGGGCGACGACGACGCCGCCGATGACGGTGCCCGAGCCGGTGCGGGCGAACAGCTTCACGAAGCCGTCCCTGATGCCCATCATCTTGGCGCGCGGGTTCGACGCGAGCGGGAGCTTGTAGATCTCGCCCTGCGCGATCCCCTCCTCGATCTGACGCTGCGACCACCCGACCGTCGCGACCTCGGGGTGGGTGAAGATGTTGCTCGTCACGTTCCGCAGCTCGGTCGGGGTGACCGCGTCGCCGAGTGCGTGGAAGACCGCCGTGCGGCCCTGCATCGACGCGACGGAGGCGAGCGGCAGGAAGTCGGAGCAGTCGCCCGCCGCGTACACCGACGGCATCGAGGTGCGGGCGACGCGGTTGACCCGNACGTGGCCCGACTCGGTGAGCTGGATGCCGGCCTCCTCGAGCCCGATGCCCTTCGTGTTGGGGATCGAGCCGAGGGCGAGGAGCGCGTGCGACCCGGCGACCTCGCGGCCGTCGACGAGCTTCACGAGCACGCCGTCGTCGGTGCGCTCGACGGAGGCCATGCGGCTCTTGTTGAGCACCGCCATGCCGTTGCGGCGGAACACGCTCTCGACGACCTGGGCGGCATCCGCGTCCTCGTTGGGGAGCACCTGGTCGCGGCTCGACACGAGGGTGACCTTCGCGCCGAGGGCGAGGTAGGCGGAGGCGAACTCGGCGCCGGTGACGCCCGAGCCGACGACGATGAGGTGCTCCGGGATGGACTCGAGCGCGTAGAGCTGGGTCCAGGTGAAGATGCGCTCGCCGTCGGGCTTCGCGGTCGGGAGCACGCGCGGCATCGCGCCCACGGCGACGACGAGCGTGTCGGCCTCGATCTGGTCGAAGTCGGTGCGGGCCCTGCCGCGGCCGGTCGAGGCGATGATCGTGTTCGGGCCGTCGAGCCGGCCGTCGCCCTGCACGATGCGCACCCCGGCGCGCACGAGTTGCGCCTTCATGTCGGCGGACTGCTGCTGGGCGAGCGCGAGGAGGCGCTTGTTGACCGCGCCGAGGTTGACGGCGACGTCGGGCCGCACCGGCCGGCCCTTGTCGTTGCGCGTGTAGAACTGCACGCCGAGGTCGGAAGCCTCGCCGACGGCGGTCGCGTACTCGGCGGTCGCGATGAGGGTCTTCGACGGCACGACGTCGGTGAGCACCGCGGAGCCGCCGACGCCGGCCCGCTCGACGAGCGTGACCTCAGCTCCGAGCTGGGCCCCCGCGAGCGCGGCCTCGTAGCCGCCCGGTCCGCCGCCGAGGACCGCCAGACGATGGGTGCGCTCGAAGTCGTTCGGCATCCCCCCATTCTCTCAGGGAGCTGACCCTCGCAGGCATCGCAAGGATGCCGCGCGGCGGGGCGTCCTAGAGTGAACGGATGAGCACCACCACGCACCCTCTCGACGACCCGGCCGCCGACCCGTTCGCGATCGCCCGCGAGGCCGCCGAGCAGCTCGCCGCCGCGACCGGTGTCGCGTCGCACGACATCGCCCTGACGCTCGGCAGCGGCTGGGCGAAGGCCGCCGATCTGCTCGGCGAGACCGTCGCTACCGTCCCGGCAACCGACATCGTGGGTTTCAGCAAACCGGCTCTGACCGGACACGTCGGGACGCTCCGCAGCATCCGCCTCCCGAACGGCAAGCACGCGCTCGTCATCGGCGCGCGCACGCACTACTACGAGGGCCACGGCGTGCGCCGGGTCGTGCACTCGGTGCGCACCGCCGCGGCCGCGGGGGCGAAGATCATGGTGCTCACCAACGGCGCGGGCGGCATCAAGGAGCACTGGAAGGCCGGAACCCCGGTGCTCATCTCCGACCACATCAACCTCACCGCCGACTCGCCGCTCGAGGGCGCCAACTTCGTCGACCTCACCGACCTCTACGCGAAGCGCCTGCGCAACCTCGCGCGCTCGGTCGCGCCCGAGCTCGACGAGGGGGTGTACTGCCAGTTCCGCGGGCCGCACTACGAGACCCCGGCCGAGGTGCAGATGGCCAAGGCCATCGGCGGCCACATCGTCGGGATGTCGACCGCGCTCGAGGCGATCGCTGCGCGCGAGGCCGGCATGGAGGTGCTCGGATTCTCGCTCGTCACGAACCTCGCCGCCGGCATCTCGCCCGACCCGCTCGACCACGCCGAGGTGCTTCAGGCGGGCAAGGACGCCGAGCCGGTGATCTCCGACCTGCTCGCCCGGGTCGTGGCGGCGTTGTAGCGATGAGCCTCCTCGACGACGCGCGGGCGTGGATCGCCCAGGACCCCGACCCGGTCACCCGGAGCGAGCTCGAAGCGCTCGTCGCCCTCACCGAGGCGGGCGACGAGTCGGCCGCCGCCGACCTCGCGGCGCGCTTCTCGGGTCGCCTCGCGTTCGGCACCGCGGGACTCCGGGGCGAGCTGGGCGCAGGTCCGATGCGCATGAACCGCGTGCTCGTCGGCCAGGCCGCCGCCGGGCTCGGCGCGTACCTGCTCGGCCGGGAAGAGCATCCGAGCGTCGTCATCGGCTACGACGGGCGCCACAACTCCGCCGTCTTCGCACGCGACTCCGCCGCCATCCTCGCCGGCGCGGGCGTCGAGGCGATCCTCCTGCCGCGCGCCCTGCCGACGCCGGTGCTCGCGTTCGCGGTGCGGGAGCTGCGGGCGAGCGCGGGCGTCATGGTCACCGCGAGCCACAACCCCGCCCGCGACAACGGCTACAAGGTGTACCTCGGCGGCGGCGACGAGGGCGCGCAGATCGTGCCGCCGGCCGACGGAGACATCGCGGCCGAGATCGAGCGGGCCTCCCTCGTCGCCTTCGGCGACCGCCCGACCTCCCCTCACGTGACGATCGCCGACGAGTCGCTCGTCGACGCCTACGTCGCTCGCACGGCCGCCCTCGCGCACGACCCCGCGCCGCTGCGCGTCGTGTACACCCCGATGCACGGCGTCGGGCTGGAGGTCGCGACGCGGGTCCTCGCGGAGGCCGGATTCCCGGCGCCTCTCGTCGTGGAGGCCCAGGCGGCGCCCGATCCCGACTTCCCGACGGTCGCCTTCCCCAACCCCGAGGAGCCCGGCGCGATGGACCTCGCGTTCGCGCTCGCCCGCGAGTCGGACGCCGAACTCGTCATCGCGAACGACCCGGATGCCGACCGCGTCGCCGTCGGGGTGCCCGACGCGTCGGCCGACGGCGGCTGGCGCCGACTCTCCGGCAACGAGATCGGTTGGCTGCTCGGCTGGCGCGCCGCGCGGACGCACTCCGAGGGCACACTCGCCTGCTCCCTCGTGTCGTCGCCCGCGCTGAGGGAGATCGCCCGCGTCCACGGGCTGCGGTTCGCCGAGACCCTCACGGGCTTCAAGTGGATCTCGCGCGCGCCCGGGCTCGTCTACGGCTACGAGGAGGCTCTCGGCTACCTCGTCGACCCGCAGAAGGTGCGCGACAAGGACGGCATCTCCGCAGCGGTCGCCGTGCTCACGCTCTTCTCGGAGCTCCGTGCCGCGGGCGAGAGCCTCGACGAACACCTCGACCGGTTCGCCCTCGAATTCGGCGCGTACGCGTCGGCGCAGATCTCCATCCGCGTCGCCGACCTCTCCGTCATCCCGGCGACGATCGCGCGCCTGCGAGCGACGCCGCCGGCCGAGGTGGGCGGGTTCGCCGTCGAGGGCATCGACGACTTCGCCGTGGGCGTCGACGACTTCCCGCCGAGCGACATCCTCCGCCTCCGCCTCGTGGGCGGCGGCCGCGTCATCGTGCGCCCGTCGGGCACGGAGCCGAAGCTCAAGTGCTACCTCGACGCGTCGTCGCGCGACGGGTCGGCGTCGGAGCGCCGCGCCGCCGCAGCGGCCGCCGTCGCGGCGCTCGAGGCGGGGATGCGGGAGCTGCTCGCCTGAGGCAGGGTGCGCGTTTCTCCGGAGGTTCGGTTCCGTTCTCCGGAGGTTCGGCGAAACACTCCCGGCAGTACAGCCCTCACCGGCCGAGCCGACGGAGAACCTCCGGAGAAACGAACCCCCTTGCGAGTAGGGTCAGGCCCGACCGAACCCCGTCACGATGCGCTCGATGAGCTCCTCGCGGTCCTCGAGCGGGAGGAACGACGCCTCGGCCGCGTTCACCATGAACGCCTCGACGTCGTCGGCGTCGTAGCCGAAGGCGTCGACGAGGAGGGCGAGCTCGCGCGTGAGCGACGTGCCGCTCATGAGGCGGTTGTCGACGTTGACGGTGACGGTGAAGCCGAGCTGGTAGAGCACGTCGAACGGGTGTCCCGACATCCCGGGGCCCCACTGGGTGAACGCCGCCGTCTGCAGGTTCGACGACGGGCTCGTCTCGAGCGGGATGCGGCGGTCCTTGATCCACTGCGCGAGGCGGCCGAGGGTGACGTAGCTCGCGTCGTCGTCGCCCTCCTCGAGCTCGATGTCCTCCGCGATGCAGACGCCGTGGCCGAGGCGGAGCGCGTGGCCGTCGACGAGGGCGCTGCGGATGCTCTCCAGTCCATCCGCCTCGCCCGCGTGGATCGTCACCGGGAAGCCCTCGCGCGCGAGGAGGTCGAACGCGTCGGCGAAGCGCGACGGCGGGAAACCCTTCGTCGGGTCCCGCGATGTCGAACCCGTGAGCGCCGGCGTCGCGGTGGCGCAGCGCGAGCTCGGCGATCTCCATCCCGCGGTCGTTCTGGCGCATCGCGGAGATGAGCTGCCCGGCGCGGATCCAGCCGCCCGCCCCCTCGACGCGGTCGATGCCCTCCTCGATGCCCTCCTGCACGGCTTCGACGGCCTGGTCGAGCGTGAGTCCCTGACGGAGGTGCTGCTCGGGGGCCCAGCGGATCTCGCCGTAGATGACGCCGTCGGCGGCGAGGTCTTCGACGAACTCGCGCGCGATGCGTCGCAGGTTGTCGGCCGTCTGCATGACGGCGATCGTGATGTCGAACGTCTTGAGGTAGTCGACGAGGTCGCCCGACGAGCACGATTCGAGGAACCACGCCTCGAGCGCCTCGGGGGTGTCCGCCGGGAGCTCGACACCGGCGGCGGGCGCGAGGTCGAGGATCGTCTGGGCGCGGAGGCCGCCGTCGAGGTGGTCGTGCAGCGAGACCTTGGGCAGCTGGCCCAGGGGCACGCGGGTGCCGGGGAGGATGCGGTCGGCGTCGGTCGTCATCCGTCCAGCCTAGGCGCGCATCCGCCTCCCGAGCGCTACCGAAAGCAGCGAGCGCGGCTCCGCGCGGAGGCGCGCTCGCCGCACTGGGTAGCGCTCGGAGTCGCGTCAGTCGACGCGACCCGCGATGAGGGGGCCGCCGTCGTCGACGGGGTCGCCCGGGTCACCGATCGCCCACGCGCCGTCGAGCGCCTCGAGGGCGCGGGCGAAGCGGGCGGGCTCGTCGGCGGAGAGGGTGAACAGCGGCTGGCCCTTCCGCACGGCGTCGCCGGGCTTCGCGTGCAGGTCGATCCCGGCGGCGTGCTGCACCGGGTCCTCCTTGCGCGCGCGGCCGGCGCCGAGGCGCCACGCGGCGACACCGAACGGCAGCGCCTCCTGCTTGACGAGGACGCCGTCGCGGTCGGCCGTGACGACCTCGGTCTCCTTCGCCGTCGGGAGTGGGGCATCCGGGTCGCCGTCCTGGGCGCGGATCATCGCACGCCAGGAGTCCATCGCCCGGCCATCCTTCAGCGCGGCTTCGACGTCGGCGTCGGGCTGACCGGCGAGCGCGAGCATCTCGCGCGCCAGCGCGACCGTGAGCTCGACGACGTCCGAGGGTCCGCCGCCGGCGAGCACCTCGACCGACTCGCGCACCTCGTTCGCGTTGCCGATCGCGAGGCCGAGCGGCACGTGCATGTTGGTGAGCAGGGCGACGGTGCGTGTGCCCGCGTCGTTGCCGAGGCGCACCATCGTCTCCGCGAGCTCGCGGGCCCGGGCGGGGTCCTGCATGAACGCGCCGGACCCGTGCTTCACATCGAGCACGAGGGATGCGGTGCCCTCGGCGATCTTCTTCGACATGATCGACGACGCGATGAGCGGGATCGCCTCCACGGTGCCGGTGATGTCGCGGAGCGCGTAGAGCTTGCCGTCGGCCGGCGCGAGCCCGGCCCCCGCGGCGCAGACGACCGCCCCGACGGAGTCGAGCTGGCGCATGAACTCGTCGTTCGACAGCTTCGCCCGCCACCCCGGGATGGACTCGAGCTTGTCGAGCGTGCCGCCCGTGTGTCCGAGGCCGCGGCCGGAGAGCTGCGGGACGGCGACGCCGAAGGATGCCACGAGCGGCGCGAGCGGGAGGGTGATCTTGTCGCCGACGCCGCCCGTCGAGTGCTTGTCGGTCGTCGGCTTCGACAGCCCCGAGAAGTCGAGCGTCTCACCCGTGGCGATCATCGCGAGGGTGAGGTCGCGGATCTCCTGCGGCGACATCCCGCGGAGGAAGATCGCCATCGTCATCGCCGACATCTGCTCGTCGGCGACGTAGCCGCGCGTGTACGCGTCGACGAGCCAGTCGATCTGCGCCGTCGACAGGGTGCCGCCGTCGCGCTTCGTCTTGATGAGGTCGACCGCGTCGAACGCCTCAACCATGTGTTCCTCCTCGTCGGGGTCTCGGCACGCCCGCTGCGCGGGCTACTCGACCACCGAGTTCTGGTACTCGGCGAGCTGGCGCGGGCCGAACGCATCGGGGAGCACCTCGTCGATCGTCTTGATGCCCGACACCGTCTCGAGCAGCATCCCGGGCGCCGAGAACTCGTAGAGGAGCTGCCGGCAGCGTCCGCAGGGCATGAGCACGTTGCCGTGCCCGTCGACGCAGGAGAACGCGACGAGCTTGCCGCCGCCCGTCGCCGCGAGGTTCGACACGAGCCCGCACTCGGCGCACAGGCCGACGCCGTAGGACGCGTTCTCGACGTTCGCGCCCTGCACGATCCGGCCGTCGTCGACCAACGCCGCCGCGCCGACGGGGAAGTTCGAGTACGGCGAGTACGACCAGGTCAGCGCCTCGTTCGCCGCGGCGCGCAACGTCGCCCAATCGATGTCGGGCATGTGACCACTACTCCTTGATGTACGGCTTGCCCGCNGCGCGCGGNCCGANGACGCGGCCCGCNACGAGGGCGACGGCGAGGATCGTGACGACGTAGGGCGTCATCGCGATGAGGTCGGACGGGATACGTACGCCCCGGCCTGCCCCGCCCAGATGCGGAAGTTGCTCGCGAACCCGAAGAGCAGGGCCGCGAGTGCCGCGAACCACGGGTTCCAGCGCCCGAGGATGACGGCGGCGAGGGCGATGAAGCCCTGACCGGCGCTCATCTCGCGCACGAACGCGCCGACGCCGCCGACGGTGAGGGCCGCGCCGCCGAGGCCGGCGATGAGGCCGGCGAGCGTGACGGTCCAGAACCGGGTGCGGTTGACCTTGATGCCGACGGTGTCGGCCGCGAGCGGGTGCTCGCCGAGCGAGCGCACGCGCAGGCCCCAGCGGGTCTTGAAGAGCATGAACCAGACCGCCGGGACGAGCAGGAACATGAGGTAGGTCGTCGGCCGCTGGTTGAACAGCACCTGGCCGAGCACCGGGATATCGGACAGCAGCGGGATCGCGATGCGCGGCATCGTGCCCGGGTTGTTGAACTGCGCCGACTGCGGGCCGAGCACGGCGGAGTAGAAGAAGTTCGTGATCGCCGTCACGAGGCCGATGAGGACGACGCCGACGACGACCTGGTCGACGAGGTACTTGATCGAGAACGCCGCGAGCACCATCGAGATGAGCCCGCCGACGACCATCGCCGCGATGANCGCGAGNAGGTAGNTNCCCGTNGTNGAGGCGACGACCGCGGCCATGAAGGCGCCGCCGAGGAGCTGACCTTCGATCGCGATGTTGACGATGCCGACCCGCTCGCCGATGACGCCGGCGAGGGCGCCGAANACGATCGCCGTCGAGAGTCCGATGGCGCCCGTGAGGAGGAAGACGACCGGCACGCGGCCGCCCGCGCCGACCCAGGCGACCAGGCTCACGAGGAACGCGATGCCGACGATGAGCGAGATCCAGATCGGCACCGCCTTGCGCTGCGCGGCGAACCGGAAGGCGATCACCGACACGACGACGGCGATGGCCCCGAGCACCCAGCCGAGGAGGCGCGGCGAGGCGGCGGTCGGGGCGATGTCGATGGCAGCGGCCCCGGAGGTCCAGCCGAACTCGACGGTGCGGTCCTCGCCGAACAGGCCGAACGCGACGATCGTGACGACCGACAGCGCCGCGAGCAGCACCGGGATGCGCCACGCGCGCGGCGGGAGGGCGGTCACGTGGCCCGCGGGGGCCGGGGCGGTGGTGGTCGTCTCGGTGCTCATCGACCGACTCCTCGGGGTGCGGGGATGAAGCGGAAGATCGCCCTCACGAGCGGCGGCGCGGCGATGAACAGGACGATGACGCCCTGCACGACGCCGAGCACCTCGGGGGAGACGTCCGCGACCTGCATGGCGGGACCGGCGGCCTTGAGGAGGCCGAACAGGAGCCCCGCGAAGAGCACGCCGATCGCGCGCGAGTTGCCGAGCAGCGCGACGGTGATCGCCTCGAAGCCGATGCCGGCATCCACGTTCGGGGCGAAGTTGCCGTCGCGGCCGAGCGACTGGTTGATGCCCGCGAGTCCGACGAAGAGGCCGGAGAGCACCATCGCGACGATCGCGGTCGTGTTGACGTTGATGCCGGCGGTGCGGGCCGCATCCGGGTTCAGACCGACCATGCGCAGGCGGAAGCCGAGCGGCGAGCGCTCCATGAGCCACCAGTAGACGCCGACGGCGAGGATGCAGAGCACGAACGACCAGCGCAGGTTGTAGCCCTCGCCGAGGAGGAGGGGGAACACCGCGGTCGGCTCCGGCGGGATCGACGTCGGGTTCGAGCCCGACTCCATGTCGTGGAGGATCGGGGTGCGCATCAGGTAGGTGATGAGCGACACGGCGATGTAGTTCATCATGATCGTCACGATGACCTCGTGGGCGCCGGTGCGGGCCTTGAGGAAGCCGACGATGCCCGCCCAGATGGCCGCGCCGAGGAAGCCCGCGAGGGCGGCCGCGATGAGGTGCAGCGGGAACGGCAGCTGGAGCTGCGACGCCACGAACGACGAGAAGATCGCCGCGAGGAGGATCTGCCCCTGACCGCCGATGTTGAACAGGCCGGAGCGGAACGTGAGCGCGATGCCGAGGCCCGCCGCGATGAGCGGCCCGGCGAACCGCAGCGACTCGGTGAGGGGACGGATGCCCGCCTCGAACGTGTCGGCGCGGAAGTTGTAGATCGACCCGCGGACGAGCGCGTTGCCCGCGTCGCCGAGGGCGCGGCCGGCGGCGGCGAAGAAGTCGCCGGGGCGCGAGAAGAAGTAGCCGAGCGTGTCGCCGACCCGGTCGTTCGTGAAGATCACGAGGAGCGCTCCGACGACGAGCGCGAGCAGGATGGCGAACAGCGTGCGCACGAAGCCGCCCGACGCGATGTCGCGGGCGACCTCGTTCCAGGAGGGACGCTGCCGGACGCCGGCGCCGCGGGGCTCGTCCTCGGGGAGCGGGTCGGTCTCGGGGTGCGGGCCGCCGGAGGTCTGTCCGAGGGTCATGCGTGCACCCCCGCCATGAGCTGGCCGAGCTTCTCGCGCGGCGTGTCCGCCGGCACGATGTCGACGATGGCGCCGCGGTACATCACGGCGATCCGGTCGGCGAGGGCGATGACCTCGTCGAGCTCGGTGGAGATGACGAGCACGGGAACCCCCGAATCGCGGACCTCGACGATCCTCTCGTGGATGAACTCGATCGAGCCCACGTCGACGCCGCGCGTCGGCTGCGAGGCGACGAGCAGCTTGAGCTCGCGGCCGAGCTCGCGCGCGAGCACGACCTTCTGCTGGTTGCCGCCGGACAGGCGTCCGACGAGCGTCTCGGAGTCCGGCGTGCGGATGTCGAACTCCTCGATCGCCGTGCGCGCGAACTCGTCGCGGTAGGCGAAGTCGATGCCGATGCCCTTGACGAACGGGCCGCGGTACGAGCGGTCGAGCATGAGGTTCTCGGCGACGGAGAACTCGGCGACGAGGCCGTCGACCTTGCGGTCCTCCGGCACGAAGCCGACGCCGCTGTCGAGCAGCTTCCGCACCGAGTGGCCGATGACCTCCTG